>OGMK01000005.1_pt1 | contig 283402 bp, 201 predicted proteins | sample 1573151 | NCBI WGS metagenome assembly OGMK01 (sample SAMEA2581887, study PRJEB24529) | metagenome | biome: Human gut stool | place: China | collected 2011
GGGCTCGAACCCAAGACCCCAACATTAAAAGTGTTGTGCTCTACCTGCTGAGCTAACGAATCGACCTCTATTATGCATCATTCCTGATTGCGAGTGCAAAGGTACGGCTTTTTCTGAGAATAGCAAAAGATTTGCCCGTTTTTTTTCATAATGGGGGCTTTTTTTCGTAGAGATGATGTCTTTTAATCCTTTTCACCCTCCACGGAAGAGCTTTTTCCACTTTCAGAAGCATGCATGTGTTCTTCCTTTGGCGTGGATTCACCGTTGCGGTTAGGTGTTGTGGGGATGGGAGGGAAAGCATCGGAGGATTCGCTTGAAAAGGATTGAGAAGATAAAGGACGTTTACGTCGCCTTTCTTCTGCCAGTATGACTTTGCGTTCGTCCCGCTCTATGAAGCGACGGTAATAGGAAAGCAGGAGGGTCGTCAAGGGAAGTGCGATGATGAGGCCGATTAAACCTAATAAAGAACCCCACACGGATAGCGACAACAGGATGACAGCCGGATTCAGTCCCATGAGCTTGCCCATGATTTTAGGGACGAGAAACGCATCTTGTATGCTTTGTACGACGATAAAGACGATACAAGCCGAAAGTAAAATGAGCCAGAAATTTTCCCCTGTGTCGTTGGCTTTTAATAGGGCGAGCAAAACTGTGGGGATGAAGCCGAATCCTTGCATGTAAGGTACGAGATTCAGAAAACCGATAAACATTCCCAAACCTATGGCTAAAGGAAAGTCGATGATGAGAAACCCTGTGCTGAACAGGATGCCTACCAGAAAGGCCACCAATGCTTGCCCCCGAAAATAAGAATTCATCCCATGTTGCACGTCGCCTACTAAGGCCGAAGCAAAGCGTCTGCTACGTTTCGGTATCAGCTTAATCCATCCCTCGGAGAGTTTTTCGTAATCCAACAGGATGAAAATCAAATAGAGCAAGGTAATACAGAGGTTGAGTATAACCATGATGAAACTGAAAGTGTGTGTCAGTAAGCTCCAAAGTTGGTTAATTGCAACTTTTAGTGCCTCCATGATATTGTTTTCGTGGAATAATTGTATGATGGAATTTTGGTCAATGTGCCGTTGTAAATATATCTCAATATCATGGGCTAAAGTTGAGTTTCCCGTCTCTTTGATAAGTTCTGCAACGATACTGCGGAATCTTACAAATTCAGAAATGGCCGGTGGTATAATAAGCCAAAAGAAGCCAACTATGGCCGCTAATATTAATAATAAGGTAACGGCGATGCACAGTATCCTGTTATGGAAGTGGAGTTTGTATTGGAAAAATTTTATCGTAGGATATATCATATAAGCTAAGAACCAAGCTACGAAAAATGGTAATAATACAGCTTTTAGCAGGTTGAGTACGTATATAGCCAGTCCCAACCCGGCTACAACCATCAATCCCCGGATAAACCGGTCGAACGTTATTTCTTTTTCAAACATAATGAAGCAGGAGTTAGACTTGATGTTTTAGATTATCTTTTTCTATCGCTTTTTGGTAACAGGCACGGCAGAGCGGCTCGTATGCTGTTTGTTCCCCTAAAAGCACTCGTTTCTCGTCGTCGACCGTACGGTGGGACACGTAGGCCAGCGCACCGCAACGCACACAAATGGCGTGCACCTTGGTCACTTCGTCCGCTACGGCGCACAATCCCGGCATGGGGCCGAAAGGTACTCCTTTGAAGTCCAAGTCCAGTCCGGCCACGATTACGCGTGTGCCGCGATTGGCCAATTCATTGCATACGTCAATCAAGTTCTCGTCAAAGAATTGTGCTTCGTCTATGCCCACTACGTCCGTGTCCGAACCAAGCAGCAGGATACTGGCAGAAGAATCTACGGGGGTGGAGGGAATGGAGTTTCCTTCGTGCGACACCACGTCTTGTTCGGCATAGCGCGTGTCGATGGACGGTTTGAATATTTCTACGCTTTGGCGGGCGAACTCGGCTCGTTTCAATCTTCGGATCAGTTCTTCGGTCTTGCCGGAGAACATGGAACCGCAGATGACTTCAATCCGTCCTCTGCGCATCATTTCCCCGTTTCGTTCGGTTATCGGACTCATGTGCGGATGTTTTTGATTATAATTCTCTGCAAAAATAAGAATTAAGGGTGGATAATAGGATAAAAAAAGAGGCAAATTCGCAAACATCTGTTAAATATTGACGTGTGTAGCGTAGCGGATAATGTTTTATTCTTACTTTTGTCCATATTGACAATAGACTGATGGGAATCTTATATTTGGTACCTACTCCGGTGGGGAACTTGGAAGATATTACATATCGTGCTTTGCGTATATTGAAGGAAGCCGATTTGATACTGGCGGAGGACACGCGTACGACGGGTATTCTGCTGAAGCATTTTGAGATAAAGAATGCAATGTTGTCTTATCATAAGTTTAATGAGCATCAGACGGTTTCCAGTGTGGTCAGTCGTTTAAATGCCGGAGAGACGGTGGCGGTCGTATCCGATGCCGGCACTCCGGGTATTTCCGATCCCGGTTTTTTGGTGGCGCGTGAAGCCGTAAAGGCCGGTGTGGAAGTGATTTGTCTGCCGGGCGCCACGGCTTTTGTACCGGCTTTAGTCGCTTCGGGACTTCCTTGCGACCGTTTTTGCTTTGAAGGTTTTCTTCCGGTCAAGAAAGGCCGGGCCACCCGTTTGGCGGCTTTGTCTTCAGAATCCAGGACCCTTGTTTTTTATGAATCGCCTCACCGTTTGGTCAAGACGTTGACGCAGTTCGTTGAAACTTTCGGGCCGGAGCGCCAAGTTGCCGTGTGCCGTGAGATTTCCAAGGTGCATGAGGAAAGCGTGCGGGGAACGTTGGAAGAGGTGTTGACCCATTTCACAGAAACGGAACCGCGCGGAGAGTTCGTCATCGTGCTGGCCGGATGCGAAGAGAAAGAGAGTAAGAAAAAGAATATGAACGAATAAAAATAGAAACGTATGAAAAAGATTTTTTTATGTGTGATGTGTGCAGCGGCTTTGACCGCATGTAACAACGGGGCGAATAAGAAAGACCAGGCTTTTGCTGAGGAACGGGATTCGCTGATGCAAGTCATCAACGACAAAGATACCGAATTGAATGAGATCATGGGAACGGTGAACGAGATTCAGGAGGGCTTCCGGCGCATTAATGAGGCGGAGGGACGTATCACCGTGAACGACGGGAATATGGAATCGGAAACTTCCAAACAAGCCATTCGGGAGAACATGCAGTACATTCAGGATGCCATGGCACAAAACCGGGACAAAATCAGTCAGTTGAAAGAGAAGCTTCGTACGAGCACCATCGGGGGGGATAAACTGAAAAAGATGGTGGACGACTTGTCCGCCCAGCTTGAAGCCCAGAAGCAAAGGGTGCAGGAGTTAGAAGCACAATTGGCTGAAAAGGATATTGTGATAGCCCAACAAGGTGAGGCCATTACGTCTTTGAATGAGAACGTAAATACTTTGGCAGAGGAAAACAAGACCAAGACTCAGACCGTGACCGAGCAGGACAAGCAACTCCATACGGCATGGTATGTGTTCGGTACGAAATCCGAGCTGAAAGAGCAGAAAATATTGAAGGATGGGGATGTACTGAAGAGCAATGATTTCAATAAGGATTATTTCACGAAAGTGGATATCCGTTACGACAAGGAAATCAAGTTGTATTCCAAGAGTGCCAAGTTGCTGACCAATCACCCGGCCGGTTCTTATAAGTTGGAGAAAGACAACAAGGGACAATATGTGTTACATATTACCGCGCCCGAAACATTCTGGAGCGTAAGTAAGTATCTGGTTATCCAAGTGAAATAAGGCCGTTTTTTCTGCGGGGGAGGAATGTCCGCGCAGGAATTTTAGGTTTAAATGGATGGAAAAGAGGCTGCGTTTGCGCAGCCTCTTTTGCTTTTTTAAATTCCTCCCCTTTCTATTTGTTTTCCAACGGGGTTTTATGTATTTTTGTCACCGAATAAAGAAAGTTTTTTGAATGAAAGAATTTGTGATTTCCGACGCACAGGCCGAAACGGCGGTCCTGGTCGGTTTGATTACGCAAACGCAGAACGAACGCAAGACGAACGAATATTTGGACGAACTGGAGTTCTTGGCCCATACGGCCGGTGCCGTGACGGTGAAGCGGTTCACGCAGAAAGTGAACGGCCCGAACTCCGTGACGTATGTGGGCAAGGGGAAGTTGGAAGAAATCCGTGCATACATAGAGGCGGAAGAAGAAGCGGAACGAGAAATCGGTATGGTGATTTTCGATGACGAACTTTCTGCCAAGCAATTACGTAATATAGAAAAGGAATTGAAAGTCAAGATACTCGACCGTACGTCGTTGATACTCGACATCTTCGCCATGCGTGCCCAGACGGCGAATGCCAAGACGCAAGTGGAGTTGGCACAGTACCGTTACATGCTGCCCCGTCTGCAACGCTTGTGGACGCACTTGGAGCGTCAGGGAGGCGGTTCCGGCTCTGGCGGCGGGAAGGGTTCCGTGGGGTTGCGCGGTCCGGGCGAGACACAGTTGGAGATGGACCGCCGTATCATCCTGAACCGGATGTCGCTTCTGAAGCAACGTCTGGCCGAAATCGACCGCCAGAAGACGACGCAGCGGAGCAATCGCGGACGTATGATCCGGGTGGCGTTGGTGGGCTACACCAACGTGGGGAAAAGCACGCTGATGAACCTGCTCTCGAAGAGTGACGTGTTTGCCGAGAACAAGCTGTTCGCTACGTTGGACACGACGGTGCGCAAGGTTATCATCGACAATCTGCCCTTCCTGCTGTCCGATACGGTCGGTTTTATCCGTAAATTGCCGACCGACTTGGTGGATTCTTTCAAAAGTACGTTGGACGAGGTGCGCGAGGCCGACTTGCTGTTGCATGTGGTAGACATCGCCCACCCCGACTTCGAAGACCAGATTCAGGTGGTGGAGAAGACGTTGGGCGACTTGGGATGCAGCGACAAGCCGTGCATGATTGTGTTCAACAAGATAGACGCTTACGACTGGGTGGAAAAAGAGGAAGACGACCTGACGCCGGCCACGAAAGAAAACGTGTCGCTGGACGACCTGATGAAGACATGGATGGCTCGCCGCAACGACAACTGCATTTTCATTTCAGCCCGTGAGAAGACCAATTTGGAGGAATTGAAGAAAGTGTTGTACGACAAAGTACGCGAACTTCACGTGCAGAAATACCCCTACAATGATTTCCTTTTTGAGAAATACGACGAAGAAGGGGCATAGGGCGGGGAAAACAGGAAATAGCCAAGCATGAAAACTTCGTTTTCGCTTGTCTCTGCGCTCGCCTTTCACTATCTTTGCAAGTACGAAACAAGAAATATCTCAATTTAAAACAAAAACGATTATGGCAAATGCACCTGAGTTCAAGTACGCTCCGATGTTCCAGATGGGCAAGGACGATACTGAATATTATTTGCTGACCAAAGACTATGTGTCGGTCGGCGAGTTTGAAGGGCACCCCGTGTTGAAGGTGGCTCCCGAGGGATTGACGGCGATGGCAAACGCGGCGTTCCGCGATGTGTCGTTCATGTTGCGTCGTTCTCATAATGAACAAGTGGCGAAGATTTTGCACGACCCTGAGGCCAGCGACAATGACAAGTATGTGGCGTTGACGTTCCTGCGCAATGCGGAAGTGGCATGCAAGGGCGTTCTTCCGTTCTGTCAGGATACGGGTACGGCCATCATCCATGGCGAAAAAGGCCAGCAGGTGTGGACCGGTTATTGCGACGAAGAGGCTTTGTCGAAAGGTGTCTATAAGACTTATACCGAAGAAAACCTGCGTTACAGCCAGAATGCCCCGTTGAGCATGTACGAAGAGGTGAACACCAAGTGCAACCTCCCGGCACAAATCGACATCGAAGCCACCGAAGGAATGGAGTACCGTTTCTTGTGCGTGACCAAAGGCGGTGGGTCTGCCAATAAGACTTATTTGTATCAGGAGACGAAAGCCATCCTCAATCCGGCTACTTTGGTACCGTTCATGATTGAGAAGATGAAGAGCCTCGGTACGGCTGCTTGTCCTCCTTATCATATCGCATTCGTTATCGGCGGCACATCGGCTGAAAAGAACCTGCTCACCGTGAAGCTGGCTTCTACTCATTATTATGACAACCTGCCGACCACGGGTGATGCCACGGGGCGCGCATTCCGCGACGTGGAACTCGAAAAGCAAGTTTTGGAAGAGGCGCATAAGATCGGTCTCGGTGCACAGTTCGGCGGCAAGTACCTCGCACACGATGTGCGTATCATCCGTTTGCCGCGTCACGGTGCGTCTTGTCCGGTAGGTCTGGGCGTGTCTTGCTCGGCCGACCGTAATATCAAATGTAAAATTGACAAGGACGGTATCTGGATTGAAAAACTCGACAGCAATCCGGGCGAACTGATTCCGGAAGAGTTGCGTCAGGCCGGCGAGGGCGATGTGGTACGTGTGGATTTGAACCGTCCGATGAAAGAGATTCTGGCACAGTTGGATCAGTATCCGGTGGCTACCCGCTTGTCTTTGAACGGTACGATTATCGTAGGCCGCGACATCGCCCATGCCAAGCTGAAAGAGCGTCTCGACCGTGGCGAAGACTTGCCGCAATACATCAAGGACCATCCTATTTATTATGCCGGTCCGGCCAAGACCCCGTCGGGTATGGCTTGCGGTTCCATGGGGCCGACTACGGCCAACCGTATGGACCCGTATGTAGACTTGTTCCAGAGCCATGGCGGTTCCATGATTATGCTGGCTAAGGGGAACCGCAGTCAGGTAGTGACCGATGCCTGCAAGAAGCACGGCGGCTTCTACCTCGGTTCTATCGGTGGTCCGGCGGCCATCCTTGCGCAGAACAACATCAAGAGCATCGAGTGCGTGGAATACCCTGAGTTGGGGATGGAAGCCATCTGGAAAATTGAAGTGGAAGACTTCCCTGCGTTTATCCTGGTGGATAACAAAGGCAACGATTTCTTCAAGCAAATCAAACCTTGGAACGTCTGTAAGAAATAATCTTTCATACAGATAAAAGAATAACGGTGGCGTTTTTATGGTATATAGGTTTATAGTGTCACCGTTTTTTGCCGCTGCGGAGAAGTGATTCTGTGCAGCGGTTTTTTTAATCTTCAAAAACAGAAAGAAACATGAGAAACAAATGGTGGGCATGGGGTTGTGCGGTCTGGATGGCATGCGCCCCGCTTGCAGCGCAAAATCTTCAAAAGGGAGATTACGGTTATTTATACTGTCACATGAGCGGCCGTGGAGAATGGACGGCATACGCCTTGAGTCGGGACGGCTTGCATTACGAAGACCTGTTAGGAGGTGATCCCGTGTACGATGTAGAGAAGCTTTCCCCCATAGAGGGAGGGGCGCGCGATGCTTATATTTGCAGGACGTACGACGGCAAAGGGTACGTGATGGTGACGACGGATATGAGCAACCGTAAAAGCCGTTCCTGGTTCAACCATGGCATAGACCTGCTTCGCAGTGATGACTTGATACACTGGGAATCCGTGGCTTTCGATTTTCGTAAAGGTCCTTCCGTCTTTTCCGACCCGGATTCTCCGGATGTGTATTGTGACTATACTGGGATAAAACGGGTTTGGGCTCCGCAGATTTTTTGGGATCCTGCCTACGTATGGCCGGACGGGACGAAAGGCGGATATATGATTTACTATTCTTTGTGGAATCCGGAGGAAGAAAAGTATGACCGCATGTATTATTCTTATGCCGACCATTCGTTTACGACACTGACCAAGCCCCGCTTGATGTTCAACTGGGGCTATGCTACGATTGACGCGGACATCAACTATATCTCGGCCGATGGCAAGTATCACATGCTGATAAAAAAGGAAGGCGGAACGCCGGGAATCTTTGCTGCCGTGGCCGACAAGCTGACGGGACCTTACCGGATTAAGAGCGAAACGGACTATGTGCGTTTCGAGGGCAATCGGAAATGCGAAGGATGCTCGGCTTTCCAACTGATAGGAGACAGCACTTGGCGGGTGGCCTATATCCAATATTCCACGAAACCCCGGCAGTATCGTATCTGTCAGGCCGACGAACGTATGCAGAATTTCCATTCCCCTGTCACCATAGAAGGGGTGGAGGCACCGCAGCACGGTTCTTTCATGCGGTTGACCAAAAAGGAATACAAACGCCTGAAGAAATGGTCGGACCGCGAGATGAAGCGGCGGGGACAAGAAGCTAAGTAGCGGGAAAAGTAGAGGGAGGAGGTTCTTTCCTTATTCTTATATTGGAGAGTGTAGCAGATAGCTTGAACGTATATTTGTTACGCTCTGTTTTTTTACGGTATTATCGGATGAGATTTGAGAAAATGCCCAATAATGCCTGCTATGTTGTCAATACTGTGATTTAATATATTTTGTGTTATATTATGGATGTTTGAATGCGTAATAAACATCACTGAAACGTATTTAATTATAAGAGTAATATTGTCTTCTTGCCAGAGGTGGCGTATAGTCAAGGGTGGAGAAGTGGATAATTGGATAATTTACATGGAAGATATTAATAAGATTAAAATGAAACTAATGAAAAAAGTAAAAGTGTTGGTGCTCATGTTTGGGGGCGTATCGGCATTATGGGCTGAGAGTGAACCGAAAATGGAGCTGTTTTCTCCCGATGGGTCTCATTATGTTTCTTTTGAGGTACGTCGAACGGCTTCGGGGACGAATGAATTGTGTTATCGTGTGGATTATCGGGGAGCTCCTGTGATAGAAACGTCTCGTGCAGGACTTGATATGGACAATCGTGTCTGGGAAATGTCACTTGGAGTGCGTGATTTGGAACAACCTGGATGTTGGATGGATAATATGGACGTTGATTCTGTGACATATCATCCTCTTCACGATGAAATCTGGAATCCACTGTACGGAGAGCGTAGCGTGGTACGTGACCATTATAGATCGGCCACGATGTACCTTTCCAAAAAGGATGGTTCGGATTACCGACTGAATATGGAGGTACGGGCATACGATGAAGGTATTGCTTTCCGTTACTTTCTTCCGGAACATCCCAAAGCTATTTTTCATAAGGTAACGGCAGATTTAACGGAATATACTTTTCCTTCATTCTCTATGGCCTGGACTGAGCAATGGGCGCAAGCTAAGTTTGAATATCTGCCCATAAGCAGCATCAAACATTCGGTGGAACGGGCTTTGACCGTGGAATTGCCGGGAGGAAAGTGGGTAGCTTTGGTTGATGCGGATGTGGATGATTGGTGTCTGACTAAATTTGTGGCTTCGGAAAAGAAGGCTAATACGTTGGTTTCTGTCATGTATAGTCCTGTGGATGTGGTGACCTATTGTGCCACACCGTGGAAAGTCATCATGGCGGCTGACCGTCCGGGAGATTTGTTGGAACATAATGATATCATACAGAATTTGAATCCTGCATGTCAGATTGTCGATGCGGCGCAATGGGTGAAGCCGGGAAAGATCATGCGTGAAGTGACAATGACTACGGAAGGAGCCATAGAAACAGTGGATTTTTGCGCCAATCATCACATACCCTATATGCTTTTCGATTGGAAATGGTATATGCCTTGTGGATCGCATGACGGAGATGCCACAAAGGTCGTGAAGACATTGGATATGCCGCGTATCGTTGAGTATGCGAAAGGAAAAGGAGTAGGAGTCTGGTTGTATGTCAACCAGCATGCATTGATGAAACAAGCGCGTGAATTATTTCCTATCTTGCATGAATGGGGGATAGTAGGGGTAAAGTCGGGTTTTGTACAGTATGCAAGTCACCGATGGGCTACATGGTTGCATGATTTGGTACGTTTGGCTGCGGAGAACCATCTTTTGATGAACATCCACGATGAGTTCCGGCCTTCTGGTTTCAGTCGTACCTATCCTAATTTACTGACACAGGAGGGTATTTTAGGAAACGAGGAGTTTCCGGATGCAACGCACAACACCATTCTGCCTTTTACGCGTATGATAAACGGGGCGGCAGACTACACCATCTGTTATTATGACGAGCGTTTGAAGAATACACATGCCCATCAGTTGGCAGCTTCGCTGGTATTTTACAGTCCGTTGCAGACCCTTTTCTGGTACGATAAACCTTCGGCTTATCAAGGAGAACCGGAAATAGAATGGTTTGAGAACCTGCCTACGATATTTGATGATTCCAAGGTGCTTTCCGGACATCCGGGTAAGGGGATAGTCATGGCCCGGCGTAAGGAGAAGGAATGGTTTGTAGGGCTTTTGACCAATAATGACGGGGCGGAGGAAGATGTTCCCCTTTCTTTCTTGGAAGAGGGGAAGACATATCTGGCTCAAATATATACGGATGGCGGAGAAGAGGTAAAAACCCGGACCCATGTAAAATGCGTATACAAACGGGTCAATGCTTCGCAGGTATTGAAATTCCGTTTGAGACCCCGTGGAGGTGCGGCCATACATTTGCGGGAAATTAATCGGGAGGAGACGCGGCAATACAAAAAGTATAAGGGAGAAGCGTTATAACGGGTGTATCGTCATAAATAGTGTTAAAACGCAGACGGGCTTACGCGTATATGCCGCTTCGTTCGTATACAATCATATAAGGGTAAATGGTAATGTAATATATGGAAGCCATGATAAACAAGTTGGGAATAATGAAGAAGGGGAAAGTATGGAGGAAAGTGGCATTTGCTTTAGGGATGCTCGTCTTTTTGCAAGGCCAGGCACAGAAAAGGACTTTTGTCCATCCGGGTATCACTTACACACAGGCAGACCTGGATAGGATGAAAGCGATGGTAGAGGCCCGGCAGGAGCCGTTTTATACCACGTTTCAGCACATGTTGAAAGACGGCTACTCACAAATCGGTGATGGTAATTATGCAGATATCACACAAATTAAAGAGGGCAAATTCAATGGAACCATTGGAGCCGACGGACGCCGGGCACATGATATGGCATTGCTTTACCATATTACGGGTAACAAGGCTTATGCAGATGATGCCGTGAAAAGGTTGAACCGGTATAATCGTTTGGTGAATGCCAGTAGTCGTGGAACGGCACCTCTCGACAACGGCAAGATATACATGTTGATAGAGGCGGCCGAGTTGTTGCGTGCTTATGAAGGATGGCGTCCGGAAGATCAAGAAGCCTTCAAGAAAATGCTGGTTTATCCGTTTTACAGTACTAAAGTCTCGGCAGATTCCTATAAGTCATCGGATGACAATAAGAATGGAGTGTCTTTTTATTGGAATATTTATAAGTTCGACCCGGGACGTTTCGGCAATCAAGGATTGTTCGCAGTCCGTGGCTTGATGGCTATGGGGATTTATTTGGATAATGATACGATGTATGACAGAGGTTATCGTTATTTGGCTTGCTTGCCCGGGCGTAAGGACGATTTGCCTTATCAGGCCGGACCTCCGGTACAGGGTAGTCTGATTAGCGAGGATGAGTTTAAACGGGATTATAATGTGACATGGCCTGCTTCCGGGGAAGAATACCATTCCGATGAGGCACTGCGTTATTATATTTATCGTAACGGACAGTGTCAGGAGTCTTGTCGTGACCAAGGACATACGATGGGAGGTATCGGAAATTATACTGCAATCGCGGAAATGGCTTGGAATCAAGGTGACTCTTTGTATGGTTGGTTGGATAACAGGATTCTAAAAGGAATTGAATTCAACATCCGATACAACCTTTCGGGGATAATGTCTTTTCCCGACCAAATGCAACCATGGGAACCTACGGCTTACACGGCCAATGAGGAGGAGTGCACTTTTGAGAACGGTAAATTCTACCAGGCAGTAAGCCGTTCCAAGCGTTGGGAAGCCAAAAGCATGGCATCCGCCGATCGAGGTAAAGTGTTTGGACCGGGTGGATGGAAGACGCAAGCGTTGGAACATTACCGGGTTAGGGCAGGCGTATCTGTAGACGATTATGTTTGGCTACAGCGGGCTTATGACAAGATGATGGCGGATTATGGGCATGAAAACTGGGGCGTAGCACCTAATTGGTATTATGAATGGGCCGGTTGGGGGACGTTGACGAAGAAACGTACGGATTGGATGGTCGGCGACGCCGGGATATGGAAGGACGGAGTTCGGGTGTCGGGGATGCCTACGATTCCGTGTGTGATAAAAGCTGTCGACTATGATTTTTATACAGGAGATGGAGAGATGCACACGTATCATAATGTCGGAAAGGAGCGGTCGTCGGTTTACCGGACGGATGGCACGGTAGAAATAGGAAAAGAGGGGGACGAGGTTTATGTGACGGACATGGAACACGGAGAATGGATGAGTTATACCATGGTATTCCCGGCACCGGATGACAATATGGACGCAAATGTGGAAAAACGGTATAATGTGTACGCCACTTACCGGAGTTCGTCAGCCGGAACAAAACTGTTTGTAGCCGTTGACGGAGGAGAAAAAAAGGGAAAGGAACTACAGCCTTCCAATGGTTGGACGGAAAAGCTGTTGGGAACCGTGACCGTCAGGTGTGGGGCCACCGTGTTAAGAGTGTATATGCAAGGAAAGGGGCATACATTAGATTTAAAAGAACTTCGTATTGTGCCTTTGGAGAAGTCGGAACTGAAACCGGTGGATATAAATGAGAAGGCTGTGGCAGTGAATGTATATGATGCGAATGGGAATGACAAGACCAATGAATCGGAGGCGGCTTTGATAGCGGCCTCCGATGGTATTAAGGATACGCCTATAGGGCTGAGGCACCAGTATTTTTTGGTATACGATTTCGGGGAGGGCGGTTTGGAGATAAACCGGCTTTCTTGTTATAATGACGGTGTGACGCAAGATACGAGAGAACAAATGAAAGTTTTAGGTAATACCGCTGAAGGGGGATTCAAAGGAGAATGGAACCAATCGGAGGCGAAGGATGTCTTGCGTACTAATGGAAACATTTATGACGGGATTCCCGTTTTAGAGAATACTTGGCTGACCGAGGACGGTGCGGAAGGTTGCTATACCGTAGGGCCTGTGGGAAAGTACAGGTACCTGGCTGTATATAATTGGTCGGCTGCTTGCAATATATCCGAAATAGAAATCTGGTCTAATGTAAATACGGTGATGGAGGAAGAAGACAAAGAAGCATCGGCCGAATGGGAAGATGATGAGGAAGATGGAATTACCGGAACGGTTTTATCCCCGAACCTGTTAGTGTCGGCCCATCCTACGGAACATTGCATTTGTATTTATGCTCCTGAAGAGACAAGGTTTAGGGTGATAGGTATGGATGGCCGGGTTGTTGAAAGTGGCTGCGTACGGGATGGTATCCACTATTGTAATAAACTGCCAGTCGGATTATACTTGGTTCGTGTTGAAATACAAGGAAAGGTTTATGTGCGGAAGGTTATGCTGCATTAAGGTTAATACTGAAGTGAGATTGTATTAATAGGAATGCCATGAAAAGAATATACACCGCAATCCGCCAAATCGTTTGGCTGAGATTGAAAATTCATTCTCAGCCAAACGAAAAAAAGTTCTCCTGAGATTGATTTTCCAATCTCAGGAGATTTTTTTAGCAATCATAATGTCTTGAAAATGTGAGCGGTGTATTTTGGAGTATTGTTATGTAATTTCCTTACTTTTGGCCTGCCCGGGCGAGCCTGCCGTTTGAACGTGGGTAAAGAATAAACCTCTTTCCTCCTTTTTAGGGGAGAAGAAAGAGGTTTATGGGGTGATCGGGAAAATGATGCCCGGTTTACTTCAGAATATCTTTCATTCCGTCTTTCGTCAGATTGCCGATGTTCTCACGCATGGCTGTGTCGCCTTTCAGATTTTCCAGTTTGTAGTAGTCCATGAAACCCATGTGACCGTCGCGCAAGGCTTGTGCCAAAGCTTTGGGCACTTCGGCTTCGGCTTGGATGACTTCGGCACGGGCTTCCTGCGCCTTGGCTTTCATTTCCTGTTCGGCGGCGATAGCCATGGCACGGCGTTCCTCGGCCTTGGCCTGCGCGATGTTTTTGTCGGCATTGGCCTGGTCGATTTGCAGGGTGGCACCGATGTTTTTACCCACGTCGATGTCGGCAATGTCGATGGACAGGATTTCAAAAGCCGTACCGGCATCCAGACCCTTTTTGAGTACCAATTTGGAGATGGAGTCCGGATTTTCCAGAACTTGCTCGTGGTTTTCGGCTGATCCGATGGAAGAAACGATACCTTCGCCTACACGGGCCAGGATGGTGTCCTCGCCTGCACCTCCCACAAGCTGGTGGATGTTGGCGCGTACGGTGACACGGGCCTTCGCTATCAACTGGATACCGTTTTTGGCTACGGCGGCCACGGGTGGCGTGTCGATTACCTTCGGATTGACGGAAGTCTGCACGGCCTCGAACACGTCGCGGCCGGCCAGGTCTATGGCCGTGGCCTTTTCAAAAGGCAGGTCGATGTTGGCTTTCGATGCCGAAACCAAGGCATGTACCACGCGTTGCACATGTCCACCCGTCATGTAGTGGGCTTCCAGATTGTCGCGGGTGATGTTCTTCAGGCCGGCCTTATGGGCTTCGATGAGGCTTGGCACGATGACGCCGGGCGGCACGTTACGGATGCGCATCAGGAATAGCTGGATGAGCGAAATGTGTACGCCGGAGACTTTGGCGGAAAGCCAAAGGAAGAACGGTACGAAATGGAAAAATATCGCCAGGATAACGATGGCGACAATGGCAATGAATACCGGAAAAACAACTGGATCTAATAACATGATATCAGAAAATTAAAGGGTGAATAATATGTTTATTTCTTTTTGACTGTGATTTGGGCATCCTCTACGCGAACCACTATTACGGGAGTACCTTCGTCCAGAAAACCGTCGGCAGATTTGACTTCCACCAACCGGCCTCCGATGTCTGCATTGCCGATGAGGGCCAGGCGGGTGACGGCTACTCCTTCGTCGCCGGGCTGTACGGAAAGTTGATCCTGTGTGGCGGCGGTGGAGTCGATGGACTTGTGCAACGAATATTTTTCCAGTGTCTTGGAACGTAGCATCCAATAGCCTACGAGGATGCAGGCTACGAGTGACGCGGCGGATAACCAAAGTCCTGTGGTAAGTCCGAACCAGACGAAGGTGAAGTAATTGGCACCCACCAGACAACAGATTGCGGCGATGCCGGCCACGCCTGTACCCGGCAGGATGAACAGTTCTGCGGCCAACAGAAGGGTACAGAACAGAAACAGGATGATGATGGTAATGATTTCCATGGAGAGTAGTTGAAATGTTAATAACCTTGCCGGTATTTGCTTTCATGCCGGTCTTCCAGCATGTTCAGGTAAGAGGCATAGCGGCTTTCGCTGATGAGATGTTCCTCTACGGCGCGACGCACGGCGCAACCCGGTTCATGGGTGTGTGTGCAGTTGTTGTATTTGCAGTCTGCCGAAATCCGGAAAATTTCGCGGAAGTAGTGTGCCATTTCTTCTTTTTCGAAGTCGAACGTGCCGAATCCTTTGATGCCGGGGGTGTCGATGACATAACCGCCGCCGGGCAGACTGAACATTTCGCTGAATGTCGTGGTGTGCATGCCCGTGTCGTGTGCGGCGGATATTTCTGCCGTCCGTACGTTCAGGTCGGGTATCAACGTGTTCAGCAAAGTGGACTTTCCTACACCGGAATGGCCCGAGAGCAAAGTGGTCCGGCCTTTCAGGCTGTCGCGCAGCGCGTCGATACCGATGGACTGCAATGCGGAACAGGCATGGCAGGGATAGCCGATGGTGGTGTACAGGTGCATCATGCCTTCCATGTAGCGGAGGTCGTCGGCATCGTAACAATCGGTCTTGTTGAATACGAGCGATACCGGGACGCGGTACGCTTCGGCCGAAGCCAGGAAACGGTCGATGAAGGTGGTGGAAGTCTCCGGATGGCTGACGGTCACGATTAAAAAAGCCTGGTCTACGTTGGCTGCGATGATGTGGCTTTGTTTGGACAGGTTGGAAGCTTTCCGGATGATGTAGTTCTTACGGTCTTCTATCTCTGTGATGAAAGCCGTCCCCTCCGCATTAACGGTAATCTGCACAAAATCGCCTACGGCCACCGGGTTGGTGCTGCGTATGCCTTTCAGGCGGAAGTTGCCTTTGATTTTAGAATCGACAAGCTGGCCGTCGTCCGTGCGGACGACGTACCAGCTTCCTGTATTACGGATGACGAGCCCTCGCATCAGACGGTCATGATTTCTTTGTCTTTGGCCGCGTACAAGTCATCGATTTGTTTGATATACTTGTCGTGCACCTTTTGCAGTTTGGCCTCCGAGTTCTTTTGTTCGTCTTCGGCCATACCGTCTTTCACGGCTTTTTTCAGGGCGTCGATGGCATCGCGGCGTGCATTGCGTACGCTGACCTTTGCCGTTTCGCATTCGGCCTTACATTGTTTGGCCAACTGTTTGCGGCGTTCCTCGGTCAAGGGCGGGATACCGATACGGATAATTTCACCGTTGTTTTCCGGCATGATGCCCAATTCGGAATCTATAATCGCTTTTTCAATGACGCGGAACATGTTTTTGTCCCACGGCTTGATGGCGATGCTGCGGGCATCGGGCGTGTTGACGGCTGCCACATTATTGATGGGTACCATGGAACCGTAGGAATCCACACGGATGCCGTCGAGCAAACGGATATCAGCCTTTCCCGCACGGATGTGCGCCAAGGCTTCGTCCAGATACATTACCGCCATGTCCATTTTCTCCTGCGCTTCGTCAAGGATAGTCTTTGAATCTGCCATAATCTGTTCTTTTGTTAAGATGATATATTGATACTATGATACTTTAAAAAACAAAAGTAGCGGATTTTTTATTCATCTGCAATAAAACGGAGGAGGAATTATCGGAAAGTCTTCTGGCACGGTACTCGTTTTCATCTTATTTGCTCTTTTTCTTTTAAAAACCTATCTTTGTAGTTTCATTCTAAAAAGAGAGGGATATGCTGAAGAGTTATTTGGTATTGTTGATGGCCATTGTTTTTGAAACGGTGGCGACTTCTTTTCTGAAACAAAGCGAGCAGTTCACGAAGTTTTGGCCTTCGGTGGTGACGGTAGCTGGGTATGCGGCGGCTTTTTATTGCCTTAGTTTGGTGCTGAAACACATCCCGGTGGGCATTGCATACGCCATTTGGTCGGGCGTGGGAATCGTGCTGATAGCCGTCATCGGTTTCGCGGTGTTCAAACAGCATCTTGATGGACCGGCCGTGTTGGGGCTGACTTTGATTATTGCCGGCGTGGTGGTGATTAACGTGTTCTCGGATTCTGTATCCCACTGATTGCTGTTACTTGGAGTATAAAATGCCCGTCATGTGTGCGACATGACGGGCATTGCGTTTTATTTGTCGGTCGTTCCGAGGCGGATATGGAATCAGTTGTGTACCAAAGTCCCGATGTTTTCTCCTTCCATTACTTTTTTCAGGTTGCCGTACACGTCCATGTTGAAAACGTAGATGGGCAGATGGTTTTCCTTGCACATCGTAGTTGCGGTGAGGTCCATTACTTTCAGGCCTTTGTGGTAGATTTCATCGTATGTGATTTCACTGAACTTCGTGGCCGTGGGGTCTTTTTCCGGGTCGGCCGTGTACACGCCGTCCACACGCGTCCCTTTAAGCATCACGTCGGCTTCGATTTCAATGCCGCGCAACGAGGAACCCGTGTCGGTCGTGAAATAAGGGTTGCCCGTGCCGGCGCTCATGATAACCACTTCTCCGGCTTCCATGCACTCGATGGCTTTCCATTTGCTGTAAAACTCGCCGATAGGCTCCATGCGGATGGCGGTCAGCACGCGGCTTTTTACGCCGATGGCTCCCAGGGCGCTGCTCAGTCCGAGCGAATTGATGACCGTGGCGCACATGCCCATTTGGTCGCCTTTGACACGGTCGAATCCCTTTCCTGCACCGCTCAGGCCGCGGAATATGTTGCCGCCGCCGATGACGATGCCGATTTGCACGCCCAGGTCGTGCACTTCTTTGATTTGTTCCGCATATTCGGCCAGACGCTTTTCGTCGATGCCGTAACGTTGTTCTCCCATGAGGCTCTCGCCGCTCAGTTTGAGGAGTATTCTTTTGAATTTAGCCATAATAAAGTATTTTGGTGGGTTAAAGTACGAATGGGGCGGACGGGCTTGTGTCCGACGGTATCAGGTAGCTTACTTCCTTGAAGGCATATCTTCGTGTCGTGCCGTCCCTGTCTGCCAGGACCAGATGCCCGGTGGGTTCCACGTCGTGGATTTCAGCTTCGAAAACACCGTCCGCGTCTTGGTAAAGATGAAAACCGTTGTGCCGGTAAAGCCGTTCCCGGTAGTTACGGACGATGTCCTCCGTTTGGCCTTGTTGGATTTTCCGATAATAGTCCTTGAAGCGTTTGACGGTGTCGGCTAAGATGAATATCGGTTCTTGTTCTTTTTCCGTGATTTGCCGGAGCGAGACCGGATTGGGGGCATCGCTACAGAACGTTTGTTGGTTTATATTGATGCCGACTCCTATGATGCAATTCTCGATACATCGTCCTACCAAGGTGTTCTCGATGAGCATGCCGCAGATTTTCCGATCCTTCCAGTAGATGTCGTTCGGCCATTTGATGCGGATGTCTTCGGTGTAGTCGGACAACGTTTCGCAGATAGACAGTGCCACGGCTTGGGACAGGATGAACTGTCGGTTGGCTTCCACTTCGCGGGGATGGAAGAGCAGGCCGAACAAAAGATTCTTACCGGCTTCCGACTCCCAAGAGTTGCCGGCTTGTCCGCGTCCGGCAGTCTGGAAGTCTGCCGTGACCAGAATCATGTCTTTCGGAGAAACAGGACGATAGTGTTTCAGGAAATCGATGGTGGAATCTGTCGAGTGGAGTCGTATCCATTCAAACCATGGCGAATCGTCCAGTATGTAAAGTGAATGCGTCATATTCAAAATATTCTAATCGTGTTGCAGTCAGTATAGCGGCGGGTAAAAGGCGTCCTCTATATGCCTTAGCCGGGGAAGCCCGTTTTCTCCCGTTACGATGGTGATAAGGTCGAAGCGTACCGGGAGGTCGATGGCGTATTTGCGCAAGTAGGCGTCGGCCGAACTGACAATGCGTCGTATTTTCCCGTTTGTGACAGCGTCTTCGGGGAGTCCGAATAAAACGTCTTTTCTGGTCTTTACTTCCACGAAGACCAGCGTGCCGTCTTTTTCGGCCACGATGTCCAATTCCTTGTGTCCGCACCTCCAGTTCCGGTGTCGGATGACATAACCTTCTGATTGCAGATGATTTGCAGCCAGTAGTTCCCCCTCTTTTCCCAGTTCATTGTGCGCGGCCATATCGATTTGTTGGATTCCCGTGCTGCAAATTTATTAAAAATATTGGTGAATCCTTGCAGAAATCTTACTTTTGCATGTACTAAATTGTGAAGATATGGCAGATGATGCTTTTTACATGAAAAAAGCGCTGGAAGAGGCGCGGCGTGCTTATGAAGAGGATGAAATACCGGTAGGGGCCGTAGTCGTTTGCGGCGACCGTATTCTGGCACGTGCACATAATCTGACGGAAACGTTGACGGATGTGACGGCCCATGCCGAGATGCAGGTGATTACGGCGGCTGCCAATGCTTTAGGCGGAAAGTATTTGAACGAATGTACGCTTTACGTAACCTTGGAACCGTGTGTGATGTGTGCGGGGGCTATCGGATGGGCACAGGTGAAACGCCTGGTCTACGGGGCAACGGATGAAAAAAGAGGATACAGGATGTTTGCACCGCAAGCCATACATCCGCGAACGGAAGTGGTGAGTGGTGTGATGGCGGACGAGTCCGTGGCTTTGCTGAAAGACTTCTTTAAGGGGAAACGTTAGGTTTCTTTTATTTGATTTCCTCGTAGTCCACATATTCCCCTTCGTTGTCGTCGAATATTTTGTGCGAACCGTGGGACGAAGATTGAGAATGATTTTGCGACGTGGTTTGTTCGTGTGGATTACCGGATGAAGACTGTTGTTTATGGTTTTTGGGAGAAAATGAAGACATGATGTTCCGTACTCTTCTGGCTATATTAAGAACCATAATGAGTAGGAAGGCCAAAAAGGCAAAAAGTAAACCGAATAAGCATCCGAAAGGACCTGTCATAAATATAATTTTTTATGCTTTGTTGCCGGACTTATAAACAAGAACCATGCCAGAATCAGTGTGTTTTCTGTCGCGAAGTCAGGACGGAAAGAATGACATACCATGCGATGATGGCTGCAAAACAACTGAACCCCAGAAAGATAATCATGGGAATACAAGTCAAGATAAAAATAAACTTAATTTTATTGTCTTGCCAGGAAAGGTTCTTGAATTTGAGGGCGAACATGGGAATCTCTGCTACCAAAAGGAAACAGGATAGCAACATGAACATGAAAAGGAAGAAAGCATTGAACTTTTCTGAAACCAAAAAACCGTAATTGCCCACAATCAGCGAAGCCCAGAACAAGGTGTTGGCCGGGGTAGGTACGCCGATGAAAGACGATGTTTGCCGCGTGTCGATATTGAATTTGGCTAATCGCAAAGCCGAAAAAGCCGCCATAAGGAAAGCCGTATAGGGCATCACGTCGCGTAGCGGTTCCATGAAGTCGGGGTAGACCACCCGATGGAACAGATGGAATATCATGGCCGAAGGGGCTACTCCAAAGGTCACTACATCTGCCAACGAATCCAATTCCTTTCCTATGGGGGAGGATACTTTCAGCACGCGAGCCGACATCCCATCGAAGAAATCGAATACGGCTCCTATGACAATGAGCAGAAACGCCCAACTGTAATTACCGTAGAAAGCTGCACCCGTAGCCATGCAACCGGAAATCAGGTTGCAGCAAGTAATGCTGTTGGGAATCTGTCGTATGATGATATTTGCCATATAACATTTTATTATAATTTGGCGATGATGGTTTCGTTACCCACCGTCTTTTGCCCCAATTTGACGTTGACTTTGGTCCCGACCGGAAGGAAAAGGTCTACTCTGGAACCGAACTTGATGAATCCCATGTGTTCGTCGATATAACAGTCTTCGTCTTCGCGGGCGTATGTCACGATGCGTCGGGCCATAGCACCGGCAATCTGCCGGGCCATGATGAAGACCCCGTCCGGTGTTTCGATGACGATAGTGGAACGTTCATTCTCAATGCTGGCCTTCGGCAGCCAAGCCTTATGAAAGTTTCCGTCATGGTGTTCCACCAGCCTTACGGTTCCGTCCACCGGAATCCAGTTGGCATGTACGTTGGTCAAGCTCATGAATATGGAAACCATCAGTCGGCGGTCATGGAAATATTCGTTTTCGTCCACCTCTTCTATCACGACGATTTTACCGTCGGCCGGAGCTACGACAACGTTTTCCGTGTCCCCTTCGAACCGTCTGACCGGGCATCGGAAGAAATTGACTACGATAAGGTAGATGACCGTGCATACGGTTGCAGAAATATAGAACGGGAGCTTGCATTCAAAAGCATAGTAAAGGCAGGCGTTGAACAGCAACAACACCCCTGCACCTGCGATGAGCGTGTGCGTTCCTTCCCGATGTATTCTGATTTTTTTTAATTTATTCAATTTGCGTCCCATGGAGTTTTCCCCTTGTATTAGCGGACAAAGGTAGCTATATTCCGTTAAAATGCAAAATTCCCTACTTTCTTTTTCAAAGGCCGACCCCTAAAAAGTCTTTTATGTTAAAAAACGAAGGTTTATTTTGTTGGTTTCCTCAATGTGGCGTAACTTTAGCCCGTAATTTCTGTTTTACCAAATTGTAACTATTATGCAGGACTTCGTACATCTTCATGTGCACACCCAATATTCCATCCTCGACGGTCAGGCCAGCGTGTCGCGCTTGGTTGACAAGGCGATGAAAGACGGTATGCGCGGAATGGCCATCACCGACCATGGCAACATGATGGCCATCAAGGAGTTTTTTAATTATACGACCAAAAAGAACAGCGGTACGAATGCGGACATCAAAATGTGGAAGAAGCGTATCGCCTTGTTGGAGAACGGTGAGGATGCGGCCCTGAAAGAATGGGTGGACGGGCAGAAAAAGAAGCAGAAAGAAGCCGATGAACTGAGAAGGCGGGCAGAAGCGAATGACGAGCCGATACCGGCTGAGGCGAATTTCGTGCCGGAGGCGCAACCGGAGTTTCCTCCGATTGCCGATCAGTTGGCCACGGCTCGCGTGGAGTTGGTGGCGGCCCGGAAACGTTTGTTCAAACCGATATTCGGTTGTGAAATGTATGTGGCGCCTCGTCGTCTGGATCAGATGGAAAAAGAAAAGGACGGCCGGCGGTATCATTTAATCGTGTTGGCTAAAAATGAAACGGGGTATCATAACTTGGTCAAATTGGTCTCCAAGTCGTGGACAGACGGTTTTTATGTGCGTCCGCGTACGGACCGCTTTGAATTGGAGGCACACAGTGAAGGTTTGATTGTCTGTTCGGCTTGTATAGCCGGTGAAGTTCCCCGGAAAATACTGTCGGGCGACCTTGAAGGGGCTGAAGAAGCGGTGCAGTGGTACAAACGCGTGTTTGGAGACAACTATTATCTGGAACTTCAGCGTCATGAGGTGAAAGATCCGAACCAACGGGCCAACCGTGAGACTTTCCCGTTGCAGCAACGGGCCAATGCGCAATTAATAGAACTGGCCCGTAAATATGACGTGAAGTTGGTCTGTACGAACGACTGCCATTTTGTGGAACAGGAGGATGCCGAAGCACACGACCGTTTGATCTGCTTGAGCACCAACCGTGATTTGGACGACCCGAAACGTATGCTTTATTCCAAACAAGAATGGTTCAAGACACGGGCGGAAATGAATGAAGTGTTTGCAGACGTGCCGGAGGCATTGGCCAACACTTGCGACATTTGCGACCAAGTGGAGTTTTACAGCATCGACCATGCGCCGATTATGCCGAACTTTGCCATTCCGGAAGAATTTGGAACCGAAGAAGGCTATCGGAAGAAATATACCGATGAGGACTTGTTTGAGGAGTTTACCCGCGACGAAAACGGCAACGTGGTGCTCAGCCGCGAGGACGCCGAACAGAAAGTGAAGAAACTGGGTGGCTGTGACAAGCTTTACCGTTTGAAGTTGGAAGCCGATTATCTGGCTGAACTGACCTATATCGGGGCGGCCAAGCTTTATGGCGACCCGCTGCCGGAGCATGTGCGGGAACGTATCAACTTCGAGTTGCACGTGATGAAGACGATGGGTTTCCCCGGTTACTTCCTCATCGTGCAAGATTATATCAATGCTGCACGTCACGAGTTGAACGTGTCCGTGGGACCGGGACGTGGGTCAGCGGCCGGTTCTGCGGTGGCCTATTGTTTGGGTATCACGAAGATAGACCCCATTGAATACGATTTGCTGTTTGAACGTTTCCTGAATCCCGACCGTATTTCATTGCCCGATATCGACGTGGATTTCGACGATGACGGACGCGGAAAGGTCTTGAGTTGGGTGACGCAGAAATACGGTGAAGAGAAAGTGGCGCATATCATTACCTATGGTACGATGGCCACGAAACTGGCCATAAAGGATGTGGCCCGGGTGGAAAAGCTGCCGTTGGACATTTCCAACGGATTGTGCAAGCTCATACCGGACAAGTTGCCGGACGACGAAAACGGCAAGTCGCGTAAAATGAATCTCCCGAATGCCATCTCGTGTATTCCGGAGTTGCAACAGGCCGAGGCATCGCCGAATCCTTTGTTGCGCGACACCATCCGTTATGCTCGGATGCTGGAGGGTAATGTGCGGAACACGGGCGTGCATGCCTGCGGTGTAATCATCTGTCGTGACGACGTGTCCGATTGGGTGCCGGTCAGCACAGCCGAGGACAAGGAAACGGGAGAGAAGCTCCGTTGCACGCAGTACGAAGGTTCCGTGATTGAAGACACGGGATTGATCAAGATGGACTTTTTGGGGCTGAAGACTCTCTCCATCATCAAGGAATGCCAGGCCAACATCTACGACAGTCTCGGGATGGAAATAGACGTGGACGCATTGGACATTACGGACCCGGCCACCTATCGTCTGTATTGCGACGGACGCACCATCGGGACGTTCCAGTTCGAATCCCCCGGCATGCAGAAGTATTTGCGCGAATTGCAGCCTTCCACCTTCGAGGACCTTATTGCCATGAATGCGCTTTACCGTCCTGGACCGATGGATTATATACCCGACTTTATCGACCGTAAACAAGGACGTAAACCGGTGGAATACGACATACCGTGTATGGAGAAGTATCTGAAAGACACATACGGTATCACGGTGTATCAGGAGCAGGTGATGTTGCTGTCCCGTCAGTTGGCCAATTTTACGCGAGGCGAGAGCGATACATTGCGTAAGGCTATGGGTAAGAAGCTGATAGAAAAGCTGAATCACATGTATCCCAAGTTCATCGAGGGCGGAAAGAAGAATGGCCACGACCCGAAAGTGCTGGAAAAGATTTGGGCGGACTGGAAGAAGTTTGCCTCGTATGCGTTCAACAAGAGCCATGCCACGTGCTACTCTTGGGTTGCCTATCAGACGGCCTACCTGAAAGCCAATTTCCCCGCCCAGTATATGGCGGCCGTAATGAGTCGAAGTTTGGCGAACATTACCGACATCACAAAGCTGATGAGCGAGTGCAAAAGTATCGGTATCAATACCTTGGGACCGGACGTCAACATCAGCCGCCGGAAGTTCAGTGTGGACGTAGACGGAAACATCCGTTTCGGCTTGGGAGCCGTTAAGGGCTTGGGCGATTCGGCTGTGGACGCCATCGTGAAAGAACGGGAAGCCCACGGGCCTTATAAGAACATTTTCGACTTCATTCAACGTGTGCCGAGCGGAGCCGTGAAACGGAATAACCTGGAAAGCCTGGTGCTTTCGGGGGCTTTCGATTGTTTCGACGGCATCACCCGCGAACAGTATTTCGGCGTGAATGCCAAAGGGGAAAGCTTTGTCGACCAGTTGGCACGTTACGGCTCGCGCTACCAGACCGACAAGGATGCCGTGCAGAATTCACTTTTCGGGGATATGGACATGGTGGAAATCGCTACGCCGGAAGTGCCGCAGGCCGAACCGTGGAGTTCGTTGGAGCGTTTGAACAAGGAGCGCGATTTGGTCGGCATTTATCTGTCCGCCCATCCGTTGGACGATTATGCCGTCATACTTCAAAATGTGTGCAACGTGCACATGGCGGATTTGAAAGATTTGGAACAGTTTGTCAATATGGACCTCACGTTGGGCGGCATGGTCACGGCCGTACGGAAGGGTATCTCCAAGACAGGTAAGCCGTATGGCATCGTGACGATGGAGGATTTCACGGGAGCATACGAGCTGGCTTTGTTCGGACAGGATTGGCCTACATGGGGCTCATATATGGACGTGGGGAACACGCTCTATATTACGGCTAAATGCCAGCCCCGGCAATGGGATCCTTCCAAACTGGATTTCCGTATCGGACGCATTGATTTTCTAGCAGATGTGAAAGACACTCTGGTGGAAAGGATTACGATATCCGTGGCTTTGGATGCGTTGGATGAGGATATCGTGCTTTCGCTTTCCGACATCGTGAAGGAGTGTCCCGGTAATACCGACCTTTATTTCCACATTCTCGACCCGTTGGGACAGATGAACCTGACGATGCAATCCAAGTTGGCGAAAGTGTCAGTTAAAAAGGATTTAATTTCTTATATTCAAAGCAAACCCGTCCTGTCATATAAAATAAATTAGTATATTTGTCAGTAATAACAAACGATTAAAAGGAATAATACAATGGCATTAGCAATTACAGATTCAAATTTTGAAGAGTTGTTGGCTTCAGGTAAGCCTGTGGTGGTAGATTTCTGGGCGACATGGTGTGGCCCGTGCAAGAAAATCGGACCGGATATCGAGGCGTTGGCAGAAGAATATAAGGAACAAGCTGTCATCGGCAAGTGCGATGTGGAGGAAAACGACGGCTTGGCCATGCGTTTCGGTGTGCGCAACGTGCCTACTGTGATCTTCATTAAAAACGGTGAAGTGGTGGACAAACAAGTCGGTGCGGCTCCGAAGAGTACTTTCGAGGAAAAGCTGAAGGCCATCCTTTAAAGATATAAGTTATGGACAGTTTGGAACAGGAACTCCTGCAAGATGCTGAAGACGATGCACGCACGGTGGAGTTCATCAAACATTACTTGCCGCAAGAAGTAAAAGACAAGTTTACGGACGAAGAGCTTTATTACTTTCTGGATGTCATCGTGGAGTACTATGCCAATAGCGGTGTTCTGGATGCGGCGCCCGACAAGGACGGCTATATAGAAATCGACCAGGACAAAATAGTGGATTACGTCATCAGTCAGGCCCGTAAAGACAAGATGGGCGACTTTGCGGCTGAAGATATCCTGTGGGTGGTCCAGGGCGAGTTGGAATACGGGGAATCTTTCGGTGAGGAGGATTAATCCTGACTTATAAGTTTATAACGGCAGCGGTTCGATTCTGTAAAAAATGTAAGACAGAACCACCGTTGCTCCATTTGGAAAATCAACCTCCGCAGAACTGAAAACGTTTCTCAGCCGATTGGAAAATCAATTGCAGACGAATGATTTTTCGTTCTGCGGAGATTTGTTCTTGTTTCGTATTTAGTTGTAAATTAGAGGATTGCTTCTTGGTTTGGTAAGGTGAGATGTTTTGGCATGGGTATACCTGTTTTCCAAGTGCGCGTCATGTCTTTGGTTGAAGAAGGCATAAAAATAGGGCGCGGAATCACTTCCACGCCCTATTACATCAGGGGCATTTCCCATATTGATATGAGAAAGTATATTTTTGCATAATTAAGGTTTATGAAAGAACATTCACAGCATATTGAAACTACTGTTCCTTGTTCTTTTCTGCTATGTTGCAAATATAGGCATTCTTTTTGGTAACTCAAAGGAAAATATCTATTATTTTTTCCTTTATTATGAACTTTTCAAACTTTTAGAAGCTCACTGTGCGTGAACCGTCTTCGTTTTCTTCGATGGTTACTTTCACCGTATTACCCGGAAGAAGTTCTTCCACCAGTTCCGGCCATTCGATGAAGCAAAGCGCACCGCTGTAAAAATAGTCTTCGTAGCCCATGTCGTATACTTCTTCCAGTTTTTTGATACGGTAGAAGTCGAAATGGTAAATCAGTTCGCCGCTGTCCGAACGGTATTCATTGACGATGGCGAAGGTGGGCGAGTTGATGACGTCCTCCACGCCGAGGCATTCGCATACGGCTTTGGTGAAGGTGGTCTTACCGGCTCCCATCTTGCCGTACATGGCAAAGACGGTGTTGTCGCCCATGGCTGCGATAAATTCCCGGGCAGCCTCGTGGATGTGGTCTAAAGAGTCTATTCTAATCTTCATATAGTTTTTTGTTTTTAATTTCGTTTCTTGCTTTGCAGGGTTATCAGCGGTATGAGCATTTCTTCCATAGAGATGCCGCCGTGTTGGAATGTGTCGCGATAGTAAGACACATAATAATTGTAATTATTGGGATAGGCAAAGAAATTGTCGCCCGAAGCAAAGATGTAGGCCGTACTCAGGTTGGGAGCCGGGAGCAGGACTTTACGTGGGTCTTTGATTTCAAAGACTTCTTTGGGGTTGTATTTCAGATTCTTCCCCAGTTTGTAGCGCAAGTTCGTGTTCGTGTTCTTGTCCCCGATGACTTTGACCGGTGACTTCACGCGGATACTGCCGTGGTCGGTCGTGACGATGATTTTGTAGTCGCTTGCGGCCAGGGCTTTGAACAGGTCTTTCACGGCAGAATGCCGGAACCAGCTTTGGGTGATGCTGCGATAGGCTGCCTCGTTGGAAGCCAGTTCGCGCACCATTTTCGATTCCGTACGGGCGTGGGAAAGCATGTCGATAAAGTTGAGCACAATGACGTTCAAGTCATATTTCTCCAACTGTTTGAACTGGCCGATAAGTTTATCGGCCGTAGTCGAATCATTGATTTTATGGTAACTGAATGTATTCTTACGGCGGTAACGGTCCAATTGGGTCTGGATGAGAGGACCTTCGTTCAGGTTCTTGCCCTCTTCTTCGTCTTCGTCCACCCAGAGGTCCGGGTACATTTGGGCGATTTTGTCCGGCATCAGACCGGAAAAGATGGCGTTGCGCGCATATTGTGTGGCCGTGGGCAAGATGCTACAATAAATATCTTCGTCGATGAGGAACATATCCGCCAGTTCCGTACTGAGTGTCCGCCATTGGTCGTAACGGAAGTTGTCCAAAACGATGAGAAACACCTTTTCCCCTTGATTCAGCAGGGGGAATATTTTGGTTTTGAAGATATCCGGACTCATTAGCGGACGGTCTTCGGGGTGGGTGATCCACTCTTCGTAGTGTTTGCGTATGAATTTGGCAAAAGCCAGGTTGGCTTCCGTTTTCTGCATGCCTAGCATTTCGTCCATGTTGCTGTCGGTCTCGGACAGCTCCAGTTCCCAGTATACCAATCGTTTGTACACCTCTTTCCAGTCCTCGAACGTCAATGAGTCATTGATTTGCATGCCAATCTTGCCGAAATTCTGCTGATAGGCATTTTGAGCCACCTCCGTGACGATTTCTTTCTTATGGATGTTCTTTTTCAGGGTCAGGAGGATTTGCGTGGGGTTGACGGGCTTGATGAGATAGTCAGCAATTTTGGAGCCGATGGCCTGGTCCATGATATTCTCCTCTTCGCTTTTCGTCACCATGACCACCGGCGTGACCGGTGTGATTTCCTTGATGCGCGACAAGGTTTCCAGCCCGCTCAGGCCGGGCATGTTCTCGTCCAGCAGAATCAGGTCATAGGTCGTTTCGCTGCACTTGTCCAGTGCATCCTGCCCGTTGGATACGGTTTCTACCTCGTATCCTTTCTTTTCGAGAAAAAGAATATGCGCTTTCAGCAATTCTATTTCATCGTCTACCCAAAGTAATAAACCGTTGTTCATCATTGTAATGGTTTCGTATGTTAGAAAATAATACCGCTGTCCGTGTCTTCCTCCTCTTCTTCGTATTCTTCGTCTCCGGCAGGCGGTTCGTCGTCCGGCGTACGGATTTCGATGGAAGTAGGTTCGTCCAGTCTCAGGTCCTCCGGCACTTGCAGCGGTGCGAACTTCTCATCGTAGAATTTCTTGTAATCGTCGAAACTGAAGACCGTGCCCAGCAGCTTCAGGTTGCTTTCGGAGATGATGACAGAACGTATGTTTTTAAGCACGACACTCATGTGCGGATCGGCATATAGCTTTTGGGCGTAAGCGTGTGCCTCGTCATAGTTGAGGAAACCGCTGACGCGCATTTGTGCCAGTCCGTCGGCCTTCACGATGTCGATGTCGAAATTGCGTACCATAAAACTGGTGAAATTATACAGGGCCATCTCATATAGCAGTTGGTCCTCGTCCAGACTGTTTTCCGGATAGGCCAACAGGAATACGAAGTTGCTGAGGCGTTCGTCGCTTAATTGCTGCGCTTCGGCTGTGGAGTCTTGCAGGGCCGTCAGCGAACGTCGGCTCCAGATGTCGCTTGCCGCGTATTTCCCGTCGGTCAGCGACCGGCCTTCCTGAATGCCTTTCACGATGCTTTGTGCGATTTCCGTTACTTCGTCTTTCGGATATTTCTCAATGACTTGTTTCAACGTGACCAAGAAGCTGTCCCGTTCTCCGCCGTACAGTTGGCTCATGGCTTGTATGAACATGAATTTAGCGCGGTGTGCCCCCTCCGGGAAATCCGAAGTCGAAATGGAATAATTGCGGAACACTTCCTCATATTCGTTCTTGCCGTAAGCTTCGTATGTGGCGGCATACAGAGAATCCTCTATGTGCTTGCCCTGCCTTGCGTAAAGCTCGTATTTGGGGTTGGCCAGCATGATGGCATACCGGCTGTCCGGGAACTCCTCGATGAGCCGCTGTTTATACTGTTCGGCTTCGGCCATGTCATTCAGTCGGCCGTTGATAAGGAATAGATGGTAGTACACGTTGTCTTTGTCGGCTACGTCCGGGAACGTTTCGATAAGACGCAACAGGGTACGCCGTGCCAAACCGAAATTTTCCAGTCTCTCCATTTCCAGGATGCCGGCCTGATAAAGCGCGTCGCGCAGGATGTCGTTGGAGGCTTGCAACTGCTCTTCCGTGAATGGGATTTGTTGCAGGTAATATTCCCGGTTGTGCGGGTCGCTGGCCAATGAGTCGGCCATACGCTCCTGGGCTTCGGCAATGCTGTCAGCCAAAGCGATGCTGTCGGCTTGTGCCGCCATCAGGCTGTCGCTCTCTTCGCTGTAGTCATATTCTCCGAAATCTTCCGTGCGGTCCTCGTTCTTATGGCTTCTCCGCCAGTTGTCTTCCAACGGGCGTTTGCCCCACGTACGTTGGAACTGACGTTTGCCTTGGGCTACGACCGACGGGTTATAGAAATACCACGTGCCGGTTTGTCCGGAAGCTCCCGCCTGCGCCCCGCGGTTTCCCGTAGGCAGGGTGGGTGTGGCTGTCGGAGTTTTGGGCATATTGGCAGCCATTTCGGCCTGCATGGCCTTGCGTGCTTCTTCTTTCTCTTGCTTTTTCAAGGCCTCGATGACTTTGTCGATGGCCTCGTTACGTTCGTTTTCGGGCAACTTGGCCAACCATTGCAGGCTGTCTTGCAGTTTGATGGCCGACAAATGAGGTTCCAGTTCGGTCAGGATGCCTGAGCGGCGTTCCGCCTCTTTGTAAGCTTCGTTTTCTTTGTCCAATATGCCGACCAGTTCGGCGTAACAGCGTTGTGCGTTGATATAGTCCTCCTTGTCCCAATAAATCTCACCCAGACGCAACAATACCATGGCTTTGGCAATGCCGTTCTGCGTACTTTCTTTGGCACCGGTTTCGTATGCTCCGATACACCGAGCGGTATCCCGGTTGGCCAGATAGATATTGCCGATGGCATAATAAATCTGGTCCTGATAGTCCTTGTTTTTCTTGTTCTTGGCCATGCGTCGCAATTTCTTCACCATTTTGTTGTGGTTCCCGCTGGCCATAGCCTCGGTTTGCAGGATACGGGCGTTGAAAGACAATTCGTATGGAGGATTGGCACGTATGACACGCCGCAAGGCCTTGTAGGCTTCTGCTTTGTTTCCCGTTTCGTGGTACAACTGTCCCAGCAGGAAGTTCAGGCGTGCACGTTGCAGTTTGCTTTTTTCCTTCTTGACGGCTTTTTGCAAATAAGGAATAGCCTCTTTATATTGTTTCACGAAGATGAGGTAATCGGCGTATGAAGCGTTGAATTCCCGTTTTCCTTCACTTCCGATACTGTCACGTTGTATTTTATGAAAGATATCCTCGGCATCGTAAGGCCATTCCAGTTCTACGTAGCAACGGGCCAGATAGGCCCGGGCTACGGACACGATTTCAGGCTGTCCGGCATACAGCCCGCTGATATAATTGAACGTGGAGGCCGCTTCGATGAAATTGCCCTGCTGGAATTGGGCTTTCCCCATGAGCAGCCAGGCGTGCCGCAAGAATGGGTTGAACTCCTTACGGGCCATATACGCTTTTTCCTTGGCCGTTTTCCGCTTGTTGACGTTCGATTTCGGTCGCGCCTTTATGGAGTGCAGCTTGATGGCTTTCTCGCATTTTTCGATGGCGGTCTCGAAGTTGGACTTTCCCATGGCTGCCGTAGATTTATTTCGCACGGCATACATGGGCAATAAGGTCGTGTAATTGTCCTTATGTCCTTTTTGTTGTTCGAGGACTCCTTCTTTGAAGGCCTCCGACCCGTTAAAGTACGTATTGAACCGTGCCGTCATGGCATGGTAAAAACGGGTGCCCGACGTGTTCTTTTTCGTGGAACACGCCGTCAGGACGGACAGGAGGACGAGTCCGGAGGTGATGATATGTAGAATCCTTTTTCCCAATGCGTTCTTTACACAGTTAGATAACTGAAAAACATGTATTTTATTGCCTTCTCCATCGAATAATCGACCATGAAATTCCTTTGCACACCAAATAGATGAGTATGGAAACGAAAATGATGGAGGCGCCCGACGGTATATTGTAATGGTACGACAGGTAAAGGCCGCCCAGACAGCCGCTGTAACCTGTCACGATGGAGAGCAGTGCCATACGTTTGAAACTATGCGTGAAAATATTGGCCGTCACTTGAGGGATGGTCAGTAGGGAGATGACCAACACGATGCCCACCATACGCAGGCAGGCTACAATAGTCAGTGCGATGAAGGCCATCATCAGATATTCCACCTTGATGACTGGAAGGCGTTGCGAACGGGCGAATTCGGCATCGAAAGCAATGGAAACGAGCGGACGAAGGAAACATGTGAAAGCCACAATGGCGATGAGTGCCAATGTGCCTAACAAATAAAGGTCCGAGGGTGTCACGGTCAATATGTTGCCGAACAGATAGGAGGACAGCTCCGGGGTGAAGCCCGGTGCCAAGAAACTGCAAATGATGCCGATGCTCATGCCTAAAGTCCAGAAAATGGCGATGGCCGAATCTTCGCGCATGTCGCGGCGGTGGCTGAACCATTGTATGCCGCAGGCAGACAATACGGAAAACACGGCTGCAGAGAGTATGGGGGAAAATCCGAGGTAAACTCCGATACCGATACCGCCGAACGAGGCGTGGGTGATACCGCCGCTGATGAAGACCAACCTCCGTGCAACGATATAAGTGCCTATCAGCCCGCAAAGGATACTGGCCAACAGACTGCCCAACAGGGCATTCTGGAAGAAAGTGTAAGACAGGATGCTCATGCGTGGTCGAATCTCCTTTCTCCGATAATAAGGAATACTTCGTCTTTCAATGCGTCGGGCAGGGGAACACCGCGCAGTTGCAGGCTGCGCACCCATCCGGCCACTTCGTCGTCGCGCATCGTGTAGAGGATATCTCTGAACTCGTCCGTTTCCGTCTCGCTGTACGTGGAAGCGTCCTTTCCCCGGAAACGGTCGAGTTCTTCATCGTTGTAATACTCTATTTGTTTGCTTACGGCAGCTAGCAGGCTTTCTTTTTCGCATACTTCGTGCTGTCCGCAACATTCCTGTGGCGGTTGTACCACGGTCGGCATTTCGCTGATTTCGCCTTGTGCCAGTTTCTTTTTCAGTGAGCGGTTGCGCAAACTGCCGGCCACGAAAGCAATGACGGCCGCGACGACAAGGGCTATAAGAATGTAAATGATAATCATAAGGCCGTAATTTCAAATCCCGCTTCTTTCAAGTGGTCCCAATAATGGGGATAAGATTTGCTGACCACTTGCGGATGATTGATATATATTTCGGGAACGACGAAACAGCAAGGTGCAAACGCCATGGCCATGCGATGGTCTTCGTAGGTGTCGATGGCCGGATGTGGCCGGACTTCAGTGCGTTGCCCGTCCCAGAATAATTCTGATCCGCAGGCTTCATGCAAGGGATACCCCAGTTTGTCCAGTTCGCGGATAAGTGCGGAGATGCGGTCGGTTTCCTTGATTTTCAGGCTTTGCAGACCCGTGAAACGGAACGGGAGCCCCAACATGGCACACGTGACTACAAATGTCTGTGCCAAGTCTGGTTGGTTGACGAAATCATACTCCAGACGTTCCGTGGCGATGGGTTGTTTGGTCAGTCTGACACATGGTATTCCGTCGTCGTCGCAGAAGAATTCCGTGTGCACGCCTATCGGTTCGAACAGGCCATGTACGGCAGAATCTCCTTGGGCACTGTCTGCGAACAGGCCGGTCAGGACGATTTCCGCGTCTTTGTCGGGCGTCAGAGCCATCATTTCATACCAGTAGGATGCCGCGCTCCAGTCGTTTTCTATATAATAGGGTGTCGGACGGTAAGGTTGCGGTTCCACCTTGATGTGTCGTTCGTCTGTCCATTCCGCTTGTGCACCGAAGTCTTTCATCAGTTTCAGGGTAAGGTCGATGTAGGGGCGTGAAATGACCTGTCCCGTCAGTTCCAGTTCCAAACCCTTTCTTAGGACCGGACCGATCATCAGCAAAGCGGAAATGTATTGGGAACTCACGTCTCCCGGCAGGCTGAGCCGGCCTCCCTCATGCAGTCCGCCGGAAATACGCAGGGGGGGATAACCTTCCGTTTCCACATATTCTATTTGTGCGCCCAGTGTCCGCAGGGCATTTACCAAGATGCCGATGGGGCGTTGTTTCATCCGGGCTGTACCGGTCAGGGTATGTGTTCCCTCGTTCACAGACCAGTAAGCCGAAAGGAAACGCATGGCCGTACCGGCCGCCATGATGTCGATGGGGTCGTCGGTTTGCATCAGTGCCCTTACCATAACGAATGTGTCGTCGCAGTCCGACACATTTTTCGGCAAGTCTTTTCCTCCGGCCAGTGCATGGATGATGAGGGCCCGGTTGCTGATGCTTTTGCTGGCCGGCAGTATGGTTTTATGCCGCAGGTGTAGCGGCGCGGTAAGTCTGATTTGCATGTTTTGCCTAAAATGTGGGTTATACCAGCACAAAAGTAGAAATTTATTTGGAGAATTCAAAAACAATTTCTACTTTTGCACCCGCAAACGGGATGTAGCTCAGTCCGGTTAGAGTACTCGTCTGGGGGGCGAGTGGTCGCTGGTTCGAATCCAGTCATCCCGACAAAATATAAAGGCATCGGTAATCCAAGGATTATGGATGCTTTTTTTATGTGTTTATAGCTTCCACGTCCCGCATGCTTTCCCTCCCAAGGTTTTTCAGAAAAGAGCCTTCATCTTTCAGGCGACATGTCAACGCTTTGTCGTATAGTTTGTTATGGGATGAAGAATAGGGAGGCCATCTTTCAGTTTCCTTTCATTGCAGAAAGCGGATTTTCATCATGAGGCAAATGAAAAATCATTCGGCTGAGAACGAAAAATGAATCTCAGCCGAATGATTTTTCAATCTCAGGCGAACGATTTTCCGTTCTGTGCCGAACGAAATGAGGCTTGGCTGAAGGATGCCTGAAACATCCTTCAGCCTGTAACGTCAATATTATGAACGGATTACCATGAAGCCTGAAAGATGAAGGATCTTTTTGTAAAATCCCTGTGTAGATACCCAAAGGGTTACCACCAGATTTGCTTTCCGTCTTCGTAAGTGAAGATTCTTTCTTCCGAGCCTTTGGTACGGTTGTGCAGGCGGAACAAGGCCTGGGCCGGGACGTTGTCGTATTTCAATACCGCCTCGAAATTCCCCGTCTTGCGCCCTAATGACATCCATGTCCCGTGGTTCCAATAGAACAATTCGTATTCTTCGCCTTCGCGGATGAAGTTGTCATCGTTACGCGGCAGGAATACGATACGTGCCACGTTTTCCGGCTGTTCCAGTTCCCATCCGTACCATACGCCGTACACGTCGTGGGAGTCGTAGAAGGAAAGGACATTACCGTCGAACAGGTTTTCCGGCCCACACCAGGGACGTACGTGGAAGTTGCCCATCAGCCGTTTATGCTTCAGCGTGTCGCCGGCGGCATTGAACGTATAAAGTTCGGCCATGTTGCCCCTCGACCAGTCCGGCGACAGGTAACGGAAATATCTGTATTCGCCGGTGTAACGGGGATGGACGACATGGAATTTGTTGTCCTTCAGATGCGGGATGACATGTATGGTCAGCGAATCGCTGAAGTCTTCCTGGTTGGCCACTTGGAACTTCCCGCCGATTACGCCCTGAAGGAATTGGTTGGAACGTACGTCGCGGAATTTGCGTTTCACTTCCACCGTCGTGCGTTGTGTGGTGTCGGCTGTCATTTTATGGATATTTCCTTGTGGGTCTAAAAGGAAAGCGTCTCCGGCCGGAACCGTGCCGTTTTCTTCGGAATAATGTACGGGCATGTACACTACGTTTCGTGCCATGTCCCGGAAGGTGGCTTTCCGTCCGTGGCGCGTGCCCCAATGCACGATGCTCCAGTCTTGGTTGTCGAAGACGGACAGGTAGACGAATCTGCCGCTTTCAACGTCGTCGTACAATTCCACCTCCACATCGGAAGTGGCCGTGTATTCCCTTGTCACATCCATGATATAAGGTGTGTCGAAAAGGTCGGGAATCTCCTCTTCCCCCTTATTCTGCATATAGAGCGATTCCGGTTGTTTCTCGTAGGTTTGGCGGAACACTTTGGTCAGCCGGTCTTCCTTCCGCTTCATGAAGTGGTCTCCGAGTCGTTCCCCCGGATTGAAAGGGATGAAAGAATGGTTGTCGGGAAAGAACACGCACCATTCATGCCCCAATCCGCGGTTGCCCCACTGTGGTGTGAAGTCGATGGTGGCAGGCAGGCCATGCGCCCTCAGTACGGCCACGCACAGGTGTGCATATTCCTTGCAGGAAGCCGACTTGACATGTTCGAGTGCCGTGAGGGGGAGGTCGGGAAGGAATTGCGGAGGATAATAAATGACGGAACGCATGCCTCCTAAAATGTCGTTGGCCATGCCATAGGCGTAGGTGGAGTTGTCTTGGTTGGGGGCGTATGCTTCGCGTACCCATGAAGGCACGGTGAATGTCCTCCTCCAAAAGCTTGTCTTTTCATTCCCGATACGGTAAGGCAGCACATAGCGGCAGAACATTTCGAAACTGTATTGTTTGTTCCAGTTCTGTTGCCATACGGTGAATGCACTGTCGATATGTTCGGTCAGGAAGTCTGCCGTGACGGATTGGGCATCGTACAGGCGTTCGTCTTGGCTTAATTCCAAATCCAGGCCTGTTCGTTGCAAGATAGTATCGTATTTCATGATCCAGAACACACGGTCTCCGTTGCAATGGCGGAACACACTGTCCATGTAATTGTCGTACACGTCGACGGCTTCACCGGTGTGGGCGAAATGCCCGTCCATGTTTTCCAGAAGGAAGCGTGCGGCTTTCTCTTTGAGCGGCTCATTTTTGTAATGTTCCAATACGGTTTCCAGTTCCCGGCGGTTTTCACCGGCTTTTTCCAGCGTCTGCCTGATGCCCGTTTTCTGGCAGGAGGAGACGGCTAAGGTTGCAGCAAGGCAGCAAAGAAGAAGGTTTTTCATTGCAGTTGATTTTAATGTTATGGAATAGTGGACATGTTGAACATGTAGACGAAAGAGAAAACGGCCAGAATTAAAAGCCCGGCTTTTATCCAGTTGTTTTGCAAAAGCCATATAAGCCCGAACCATCCGTATGACAGGATGAGCGGGCTGTACAATCTGAATGGCATGCTTCCTATGACTCCATAATGAAACAGGCAAGACGGAATGAGAATTCCTACGATGAGGCATAAGCTGATGCAGAACCATGCCACGCTGGATTTGCTATTCCATTCCGGGACGTTAACCTGTCTCGTGGCGTTCATCCCATAAAGGTACAGCCAAAGTATTACCGAGCCAAAAAGGTTTTCCGATGCTTCCCATATTTTAGCAGATAATGGGTTGTCCGAAAGGAAAAAGGTTGGAATGGACATTAGAATGAACAGGATGGCCAAAGCGTAAGCCAGACGTTTCAGGTTAAACTTATGACGTTGGTTTATATAGCAGATACATCCGTGTATGAGCAGGATGATAGGGAAGAAGAAGAGCAAAAATGCGGGGAACAATACTTCTACCCTTACTGCGGCATCGTCCGGGATGAAATGAGGGCGGGCTATGTGCTGGCCTATTCTGTTCGCTCCAATGAACAGTAATGGCAATAGGGCGCGTAGGATAAGTTTGATTTGAGTATTCATGTGTTTAAAAGATTAAAGAAGTATTCCGTTTGTTATTTAGATATTCTATTCGTATCATTGAGTGAAAAACACATTATATATGAATAATATCAAAAATAGTACACCTGTAACGCGTTCGGAACGTTCAATATACTTTATGCTATTAGGAGTTTCTTCCTTTTTGTACTTCTTCTTGCCGTACCCCCATTCATAAAATTGGGATAACACAGAGATAAGTATGATATAGGATACTAATGTGGTAGTGAAATCCGAGTGTAGGTTGGTTCCCTCTAAAGAATATACGGTAAGGATGATTATCCCCATAAAGTAGTATATAATACGGTTGAAATCTTTTTTCATATGGTCTTTATTTTATAAAGGCGTGCCTATCGTAAGGTAATCTTTGTTTCATTTGTTCATTGCACAAACGACAGACTTCCATACGATAGGTATTCCTTATTTAAGAAGTATTGCCATCGTCTCGTTTTATTCCGTAATTCTGCCTACGATTCGGATGAGTTGAGGTTCTCTACTGGCTGTGGATGTGACAAACAGAACTTTGCTGAATTGTCCCAACAAATTTCCCGTGTTGATGTTGACGGACAGTTTTGAATCCTGTGAGGGGAGTATTGGTTCGGGTGCGAACTCTGCTTTCATGCATCCACATGAAACATCCACTTTTTGGATGGCAATGGGTTTGTCACCAAGGTTTTTCATGCCAATGTCGAAGCGTACATTTTTTATTCTGGCTTTGTCCACTGTTCCGAAATCGTACCGTTGGGTTTCCCATTGCAAGGACGTGGTTGTGGTGTCTGTTGCATTTTCACCTTTATCCATTACTGTATGCGGTGGATTGGTGTTGTTGCATCCGGGCAATATGGTATATAGTCCGGCCAGTAAGATAATTTTTAATGCTTTCATCGTTTAAATACTCCTATGTAAAAGTCATATAAAGAAATATCTTTCTGTAGGGCGAACTCCATCCATTCTATATGTCCAAAGAATATAAAGTATATCCATACCAAAATGCCCATTAACAATAGTATTTTGGATTTGCTCTTGTAGTACCAAGCAGCCATGAATATATTCCATATTTCAAAGAATGTTATCATCAGACTGCAAAGTGAGGCTTTAAAAGAAACCATGCGTATAGGGAGTTCTAACCATATTTGTCCTGCAAAAATGAAAAATAAGACTTCAAGATAAAGTCCCTTGTATTTATTTAATAATCTATAAGTCACAATGGCATAGCATGTGGCACTTATAATGGCACTCCAACCGAAAGACAGCCCATTAATGGGGAATGTCAATAGGCAGACCAAGGTGGAATACAAAAACACCTTGATGCTATCTCTGATACTAAATATATAATTATCCATATTTATTATAGTTTAAATACCTCCGCAGAGTCCGTTGCAAGCATAAGCTAATATCCATCCACAACCAATACTGGCTTCTTCACATTTTGAATCTTCACAATGGTTTGTAAGGCAGAAGTCATACGTTTGATTACAATTGCAATCAGAAGTAGATCCGGATTCTCCCGAACGTAGTACACGTTTTTGGTGTGTGTGGATTTCAATATTGCCATCTTTGTCAATAAGATTGTTTGCTGAGGCGATAATAGCATAAATGAGCTTTTTATCCCATCCAAAATCATTTTCGGCTTTAGTCATCCATTTATAAGCAAACAAATCTAATTGGTTTGCTTGTTGTTCTGTTAACCTTTTACCTTGAAGATAAACAGGATTTTGGTCTATGAAGTTTTGTAATTCTTTTATATGGTTGGTTTCATTTTCAGACCAACCTAAACTTAGGACTTGTTCTATTTTTCCTTTCCATAAAAGAACTCGTTGTCCTTGTGTAAAAGCTACGTAAGCGGCATTCTTATGTGCTTCGTCTAATTTGTTCCAGTCGCTTCTTTTCATGTTTCTGATGTCTGACAAGTTTTGTTTTGCCCATTCGTTAACAGATTCATTACAACTGTAAACTTGTGTGTTTTCTTCTGCTTCACAGGCAAAGAATAACAATCCCATTACAACTAACATACTGTTTCTAAAAATCTTTTTCATCTTGTTTGTTTTTTAGTTTGACGATTTATTTCATTCTCACATGGCAAAGTTAAGTATGCTTTTGGGTAGTTTCCAAATATTTTAGTTTGCATTTTGAGGTTTTGGAAGGTTTGTATATAATTGAGTATGTGTGATTTATGATTTTTCTCTTCAAAAAAGAATTTGCATCGTGCTTGGAAGGACGGTTTTTAGTGCCCGTCAGGCTCCTTGGCCCCGTGTGCCTTATCGCTTTTCCATGCGATAGGCATTCCTTTTCCGGTGATGCCTTCAGCCTCCACGGAAATGACGGTTTGTTTGCTGTTGTTGAAGAGCCGTACGGTGGCTTCCCCTTTTTCGTCGAACTTGACTTCCGGTATCCAGAGTAGTGTGCGCCGGTAGTCTTTGGTTTCGGGCAGAGGTTTCCGGCTGTAATCGGGGTTGTAGAAATCCTCGCAGACGGCATAGCCTCGCAGGACGTAATGCCGGTCCCGGTAAGTCCTTTGGTATCCGTCGTTGGGGAAGAGACGGTAGTCTATGATGACTTCGGGTTGGTTGTCTTGTGCATACTTCCAACTGCCTTGTTCGCGAGGGGCATAATCGGTGTAGATATAGATTTTGTCAAGGTAGCGGAGCAGGCGGTACTTCTTCATGATTTCTTTTGAGTTGCTGTAGTCCGGTGCAGTAGGAACTTCTATCTGCACATCCCATTTGTGCTTTTTGAGTGCTTTCCGGTAGTCTGTCCCTTGGTTGATTTTCAGGTTCAACGGTTTGCCATCGTACTGTTCTTGGATGAAATACCGCCTGTCAAGTCCCATGTCGCCGACCGTGGCAAAAGCCAGTTGGCGTGAAAAGGTGCGCCAATCATGTTTTCCTCCGTTCAGGCCGTAGTCTGAGATGAGATTGAATGCTTCATAAGCATCCATTACGACAGCCGGTTTGTCCAAATCCAATTTCCTCAGTCCGTTTCTTTTGTTGCTTATGTTTACGACCGGGAGGCGGCGGTTGAAAAAAGTGCTGCTGTCTTGTGGGGTATAACCGGGGTCTGTCTTGTTGAAGATAAGGTCTTGATAGAACCCATAAGGTTGGGTGAATTTTGGATAGAACGGGTCTAACTTGACATAATAGTTGGGATATTGTTCTTCATCGTCATATCCTTTTTTATATTGTTCCGTAAAACCGGCTGCTTTTCCGCCGTTTGTCGTTCCGGTGAGGTCTACGATGCATGCTTCATAAAATTTAGGGGTAATCATGTGGAAATGCCCATTGGTCGTTTTCTGCATTAAGTTGAGCGATTGGTTTCCTTGTGCAAAAGAAGCAAATATGTTCATCTCCTTGTCCAACTTCTTGATTAGCGACCCGTATAAATCCTGCAAGTCCTTATTTCTGTATTTCCAATTACATTTTTCCGTGGTATAGAATTCGACGGGGACGGTAAGGTCTTTGTTTTCTTGCATGAGAGGGGTAATCCATGCATCTTCTCCCGGTTCGTTGTCAGGATATAAATTGTAAGTCAGGTTTACGCTGCCGGTAAGGTTTTGTTGTCTTTCGGGCAAATGCTGTAAAGCAAAGGTTTCAATTCCCGCCATCTCTTTCCATTCGTATCTTCTCCATCCCTGCACCATCAACAGTAGGTCCAAGTCCCTGCGGTGCATGCTGTCGTCAGCTTCGAAATAATATCCGGGATTTTCGACGAACCCTTTGATTTCGCTGGCGAGCATCATTTCCGTGAGCATGGTTCCGTTGTCATAGGTTTGTTCTTCCGTGGCCCTGTCCCTGACGGCAAGGGATACGGATGTGGCCGTGTCTTGTATGTCTTGTAGTTTCAGGTTTAGTGTGACGGGTGCGAACGGCTCGTATTGTGGTTCTATTCCATGGATGTCGATCCTTGCAGAATCGTAGTCGTGGCGGTTGACGAAACACAGCCTGTCGGCATAGATTTGCCCTTTCCCGTCGAATACTGTGATTTGGTTCACTCCCGTGCGCAGTTCGTTCAACGGGATGGTTACGTTTGTCTTTCGTTTGTCTCCGAAGTCGATGTGCTGTAAGGTTTGGGGTACTCCTTGTGCCATAACCTGCAGGGCCAGTCCTTCCGGGAAGTCCGTCAATCCTTCGCTTCTTTGCAGTTCTATTTTTAGCAGGGTGTCCTGTCTAACCTGTAAGGCGATGCCTTCTTCCTCCACTTCAGGGAGTTTCACTTCATAGTCGTATCCTTTGTATTGGAAAACGGCCTTGTACTCTTCTTGGATCCCAACGTTGTTCAGTAGGAATGTGCATCTTCCTCTGTTTCCGGTTCGGGTTTTGGTTATCTTCCTTCCTTGTGGGTCGAGTATGTCAATTTCCACGTTTTCCAGATGTTCCCCCTCTTCCGTATTGAGTTCCAGGGCAACGTTGCAGTCCGTTCCTGAGACGAGGTTTCCTCCTTCTGGATAGAACTTCAGTTCGAGTTCCGGTTTCCCTTTCCGTGCCTTGAAATACCTCCTTAAAGGACGTAGTGTCATGTCTTTGGTGTAATGTCCCGTTTCTTTGGGCTTGTCGTAGACGGGGAACACCCTTGAATAGAGTTTTTCATAATCCCGAAAGAAGTCTTTGGCCATTTCCTTGTTATAGAAAGCGTCCTCGCTCCATTGGGCATGCGGATGTTCGTATTGCCCGAAGTTGAGCATCCACCGTGTGTATGCCCGTAGTTCGTAATATCCGGCATAGAGTGAATCCGTCAGTACGAAAGCTCCGTTAGCTGTTCCATTCGGCATTTCGAGTTGCTGCCTTTCGACGAGGAATCCATCCGGTGTGAGCAGTTCCACGTAGAGGATTTTGCTCAAGTCGGTCAGTGTTCCTTTGTCGCTTCGTGTGACGTATCCTTTGTACCAAATCGTATCGCCCACGAAGTAGCAGGTATTGTCGAGGTGCACGTATACCTTTTCTTGCGGCAGCATCGTTCCGAAGAGTGACATTCTACGTTGTAAAGAATCTGTATTGATAAATGTAGTTGCGCCAAAGCAAAGATAATCCCAAAAGATAAAAATGGAAATAAAGATAATTTGTTTCATATACAGCTAATTGGTTTGATGAGGTTGCCTGATTCTGAGGCAACCTCATGTGTATTGTTACCGATATGGCCTAAATCCAGGATGCACCCAGTCTGAGTATGCAAAGTTAAAATGAGAACGACTGTAGTTTATTTGGCATTCAAATGTTATGTATAACTCTGTCCCACGTATAGAACAAAAATTTCTATTGTTGCTTGTAAAATATCCAAGACGTTGCATCTCAGGAGAAAATTCTATTGTTCCCGTTGCACTAATGACTGGACATTGGTAACTTCCATTATAAACACTTTGTTGCCAGGATATGTTCCATATTAAAGTTCCATATGTGATTTCGCGTTCTGTCTTCATGCTTTCGGATATGGAAGATAATCGTTTGAATGGGATTTTTTTTGTTTTGAAGACCATTGAGTGGGAGGTTGAGTCTATTACTTCCAACTGAGCCGTTAATGAAGCTTTTATCAGCCCGAAGTTTTTAAAAGTTTCTTCCATTTCTTCCAATGTCGGAAGTGGGATTCCCGACTCTGTTTCAAATACAACTTCCGGCACTCCATACTTTTCTGCCATAGCACGTAGCGTGACGATTTCTTCTGCTGAATAACGGTAGGTGCCTTGTCCGTTTTCCATTTCGTCTTGGGTACAACTCCAAATGATAAGTCCACCCAGTGCCACAGCAATCATGGCAATGAAAACTTTTACTTTTTTCATGATGGTAATTTTTAGAAAATTGAAATTAGCGTTGTTACTTTTCCTCTTTTGAAGCCGGCAACATCTCATTGCCGTATCCTCCTTGTTTCCGTTTAATCCATTGGACTTTGTTTTATATGTTCGACATAATTTTGATTCTTACATGGCAAAGTTAGGCACATTGTCGAGTAAAATCCAAATATTTTAGTTTGCATTTTAGGGTATTGGAAATTATATATATATCTGAATATTTGTTATTTATAAAATTCTCATCCAAAAAATAATTTGCATCGTGTATTGAAACTTAGGTTTTAGCCTCCATTTTGGCTTCAAGGCGTTTCCGTCGACACGATATGGTACTATTAGTCAGGCTGCACATTGCAGCGATGTCTGACGTACGGATACCTAAGCGGAAGAGGCAGCAATGAACCACATCATGCATAGTTAAATTGGGTGTAATTTTTTTGAGTCCGCTTGCAAAGTTATTGAAACAATAATCTATTTCTTTCAAGAATAAAATTTTCTTTTCCTCCGTAGCGATTAAGTTTGTGTATTCTTTGGGAGTAGGTTTGTTCGGATTGTCGGCTGTGGGTAGGTTGCGTCCGATTTCCATGTGGTATAAAAGACGATTCCTAAGTTGCTGTTCGGTAGTTTCCCATTCTTTTTCTTTTTGTTGTATTTGGTCTTTAAGAGTGTTTAAATCTTCTAATTGTCGAGTCACTTTTTTCGTGTCTTCTTTTCTGTCTCCTAATAACCTCTGCATTTCGTTCAGTTTTTGTGCACGTCGTTCCAGTTCAACCATTCTTTCTTCTTTTTCTTTTAGCTGTGAGAGTAGCTTTTCAGAGTTTTCTTGTTTCGTTTCCAAAAAGTGGATGGTTTGTTCCTTTTGGTTCAAGATGAGCCGGATACGGTCAAGTTCATGTTTGCGACGATGGTCTGCCATGGCGTAGAGACTGCCTCCAAGTAACAAGGTAAAGATGGTCAGGGATATGAATAACGTATTTTTTTGTTCAGCGGCAATGGCATCCCTTTCTGCAATTAGTTGTTTCTTCTCACTTTCCGAGGCATCGGTAAAACTTTGAAACCGACGGTTCCAGTATTCGTTTTCATTTTCAATATACTGGGATAGATGGCTGCGCTTGCCGGAACCCTGTATTTCATATAATGAAAGCAGTTTAAGGGCAGTAGTCCGTAGTTCCAATGAAGGACTTGCTGCCAGTTTTTCCATTTGTCCGAATACCGTATCCGAAACGGCTTGTCCGTTACTCAAAGCATAAGCGAACCCTGCCAATATCCTTTCGTTTTCCTGTCCGTCCGTCATCGTCTCGGGAAATTGCTTTTTTGCAGCCGTTTTCCAGGCACGCATGGCGTAAGAATAAGCCTTGTCATAGTGTTGTTGTTCCAAGGCGATAAGGGTCAATTTGCGGCTTGCAATGTATTCAGCCGTGTCAAGCCGGTATTTAGGGGCATTTTGCAAGACAGTTTCAAAATCAGTCTGGGCACGGTCCAAGAAGTTCTTTTGTCTCCAAACTTCTCCCTGTCCACACATGGCTTTCCACCAATAAGTCAGGCTGTCTTCGGGGTGGTATTGGCAGTTCAAGGCGGTCAACTGATAATAAAAGACTGCATCGTTCAGGTTACCTTCCTGATGGAGTTTGACAGCTTCTTCATAAGCTCTTTGCAGGTAAGAGGTAGACTCCTTGCGGCAGTTGGTGAAGAGCAAGGATAAAATGATGATGGCGGATGTTTTGAAATAAATCTTCATGGTTGTAATTCATTTGATAAGAAGCGGATTGCCCGGGTTGTCGGGTCTGCTTCTCCTTTATATATTAATGTGTCATTCTTGAGTATACAAATATAGTCTCCGTATGCGTTAGCTTTAAGCGGAGATTTCTTCAGTTTTTCCCTGCTAATGAAGTATAAGGGTACGGTCACATGCATGGTCTTATGTTCCCGTGAGAGAACCTCGGCTTCGGTCGGCGTGTCGGTCACTCCCAAGATGAAAAACCTGACGGGATGGTTATGGAATTGTAAGGCAATACCTTCAAACATTTTGGTTGTCCAAGGGTTAAGGCTATGAGCAATCATGCATACCTGATATCCCTGGGGAATATTCGTTTCGGATCCTTTTTCTTTGTCCGTCTCTGGCAGGATGAGGACTGCCTTCTCTTTTGTTTCTCCAGTAAATGTACCATATTGTAATTTGTTAAATACATAGGGATCTATATAGAACCCACCTACAAATATGTATATGCAGAGGCCGTTAAATAGTATCACCCATTTCAATATATAAGTTTTAATGTGGCAAAACAATGTTGTGAACAACAACCCAATCGAATATACAATGTCTGTAGAGAAACTTCCTGCTATTGAATTTATAAAGTCATTCCAGTACATTCCTAAGTATAACATCAGAGCGACCTGTATAAACAACATACCGAGATATATGGTTCCAAGTATTTGCCATGCAGAAACTATGGTCAGAGAATAGGAATGCCATATAATAAAGAATGCACAGTAGAGGCCAGTGGTGATTACCACATAATAAGTATGTTCCAAATAAAGGAGAGGGGAAAAAACGGTAGTAAATATACCGTTAATAGTTATTGGCATTTGAAACACAAATGCCAGATTCCGTATTTTCTTGTTTCCAAATGATGCAAAAATCCCAATTAGAAACAGCGGTAGATATATCCACCAATCTCTCCAAAGAGTAATACCATGGCCTAGGCCCCCACTTAATATCAGTGGGGGGCATATCAGGCAAAATATGTAGGCCGATATATAAACGGCCTTTTGTTTAATGTTTTTTTCCATCGCACGGTTTTGCACTTGCGGGGCCGCATCCACGTTCCGTTCCTGTACACGCCTCCCCTCTACAGTTCTTATATTCTGTTTCTTTATTACAATTACAGTTCTCATCAGGGGCACTTTCTTTTCTACTCATAACCCTTTTCTTATGTACAATCTGAAAATGACCCTCTTTATCTGTCATTCGGTTTCCTGTATATAAAATACCATAGAGCAGCTCTTCAGTCCATTCATAATCAATCATAGCATCAACAGTCCAAGTTGCAATAAACTTATCGAAGTTTTCCTCTCGGATAGAATCTGCAAAAAAATCCGGTTCATAAATGTCCGGATGTTCTTCCAAATACCGGTACATTTTCATGAGATGTTGTCTTTCCGGTTCGCTCCATTCGAAAGAAGTCATGACTTCTTTCAGTTTGTCTTTCCAGAAGAGTAACTTTTGTTCGGGAGTGAGAGCGTTGAAAGCTGGACGTTTGTACTCTTCATCCAAATTCAGCCAAGCTTCACGGTCCATAGAACGAATGGATTGCAAGTTTTCGTGCGCCCATTCGTTCAAATGTTTGTTGCAACTGTACACCTCTTCGTTCTCTTTTTGGCAACTGCAAATCAGCAATGCTGACATAATCGTTATGAAAAATGCTTTTTTCATGAGTGTTTTTTTTAATAGTTAATTAATCTGTTTGAATCGTTTCATTTTTGCGATGATTTGTCGCACTTCCGGGGAGTCCACTTTGATGGGTTTCCGAAGGATGGCTTCTGCCGTGCGGTGCATGGATGCCGTGTCTCCTTGGGCTTCATATATGGTGTAAAGCTCATAAAGGGGAGTGAAACGGTTGGGGCACATGTATGAGGCCTGCTGCAAATGGCGTTCAGCTTCTTTATAGCGTTTTAACTGTTTGCAGTTGTCTGCCAGAAGAAGCCGGGTGTAGTAATCGGACATCCGTACCGAGCTTACCTTACATATACGCAGGCTCTCCTCATACTGGCCGGCTACGTTCAGTTCGGCGGCATAATTATATAAGAACAGCGGTTCGTTTCCCAAATTTTCGTAAAGTCCCTTGTAGACGGGTAACATATCTTTTGTCATGCCGCAGAGGGAGCGGTTGGCGGTATCACACCATAGAATTTCTGCCCGCATACGTTTGAATGCGAAAACAGAGAGCGTTGTGAGAAGGAGGGCTGCCACGAAAGGAAGACATCCCGTTGTCTGTCGTAATGCCGGATGTCCGTTAAGTACCAAAACAAAGGCGGAACCCATACACAGTATCCACGTGTGCGGATAGCGGAATGGGTAAGAGAACAGGGAAAAGACGGCAATGGCTGTCAGGCAGAGCAGAGCCGGTCGCGAACTTCCCCCAGGATGTTTCCGCCACATACGGAAAAGCACGACGGCACAGAGAAGCATGGCCGTACCGCCGATAAATCCGAATTCGGTCAAGACCCCGAGATACTCGTTGAAAGGAGATTTCACATCGTCTGCCAACTGTGCATAACGGCTGTTGGGGTGAGTACGGAAAAACTGTGCCTGTTCGTCCATATAGTTTGCTTGAAAACCGCCGTAACCGTATCCGTATAGCGGGCGCCCTTTTATCATATTCCAAGTACACTGCCAGATAAGTAACCTTCCGTCCGCCGAATCTTTTTTATAATGATAAAGGAACACAGAAGAGGCGGTGAACAGCATCACAAGTCCGAAAGTCAGGGCTTTGCCGATTTTAGGCCATTTCATCGGGAAATATAAAAGGAAAATACATCCCATGGAAAGGATTCCTGCTCGTGATTCGGAAGCGATGATGGCACATGCAATGAAGAGGGTACTTGCGAGGGCGGTGTAACGAAAGGGGGTGCAGGGAGATTGGGTATAGTGGAGGCTGAAGGGTAGTGAAAAAGCCAGTGCGGAAGCTATGCCGGCCGGGTTGTCGAAATTGCCGCATACCGGAAACATGGGCTGTGGCGTCCAAAGTCCGCTCCATTGCAATAGGCCATGGAAAGCCAATGCTGTGGCACAAAGCGAAATGGAGAGGAAAATATCGGTGAAATGGGGCTTTTTAGTAGTCGGTATACTTCTGAAGTGGCTCATTCCGTACATCCAACATAAAAATGTCCCTCCAAAAAGGGCAAAATACCATTTAGGAGCTGTTTCCGCATCTATAAATTGGCCGGAGACACTCCAAAAAGTGCCTCCCAGCCAAATGGAAAAGTATAAAACAGTTAACTTGCTCTTCATGGCTTCAATGTTTGAAGCAAATTTAGTAAATAAAGCCAAATGCACCTAATATTTGAGTTTGCATTTTTATCTGGCTGAAGATTCACAATTCGTTGTTTATTAGGTGATTGAAAATGTATAACACAATAAAAAGTTTGCATTGGCATTTTATGAAAACCATAAAGTTGTTAAGTTAGACGAATTATTTCCGTAAACATTTGGATTTACCTGCTTCTTTTCTGACCTTTGGAAAAGAATAAACGATAAAAAGATAGAACTTATGGAGCAGTTGTCGGATGTAGGCTTGATTGGGCTGGGCGTTATGGGAGAAAACCTTGCGCTGAATATGGAAAGAAACGGGCGTAGGGTATCGGTGTGGAACCGAACCGTGCCCGGCGTGGAAGAAGGTGTTGCGGAGCGTTTTGTGGAAGGACGTGCTGCCGGAAAGCAAATTCTGGGCTTTTCGGACTTGTCAGAGTTTGTGGCATCTTTGAACCGACCGAGAATTATTATGATGATGGTACGGGCGGGTGATGCAGTGGATGAACTTATCGACCAAGTGAGTTCTTTTCTGGCAGAGGGGGATGTTCTGATAGACGGAGGAAATTCGGATTATGTGGATACTGGGCGACGGGTAGCTGCTTGCCGCGCTCGTGGATTGCTGTTTGTTGGAGCTGGAGTTTCCGGCGGGGCAGAGGGTGCCCTTCGGGGGGCTTCCATCATGCCGGGCGGAGCGAAAGAGGCTTGGCCGTTGATTCGCCCTCTTTTACAAGATATGGCTGCAAAGGCAGCCGACGGAACCCCTTGTTGTGACTGGATGGGGCCGGACGGAGCCGGACATTTTGTTAAAATGGTACATAACGGCATAGAGTACGGCGATATGCAACTGATTGCCGAAACCTATTTCCTGTTGAAACGGGCCGGTGGAATGGACAATGAACGGATGAGTCGTTTGTTTGCTCGCTGGAACGAAGGCCGTTTAAAAAGTTATTTAGTGGAAATAACGTCCGACATATTGGCTTATAAAGAAGCTGACGGTGGGTATTTGGTGGATCGTATTCTGGATGTGGCGGGGCAGAAAGGTACGGGACAATGGTCGGTGAAGAACGCGCTCGAACTGGGAGAATCGTTCGGATTGATAGCGGAAGCTGTTTTCCAACGTAATATCTCTACACAGAAGGAACTGCGTGTGGAGGCGGCACGTGTATATGCTTCCCGATTGGAGAAAGAACCGTATGCTTCATTCTCGGCTGATGAAGTAGAACAGACTTTGTTTGCCTCCAAGTTAGTGGCTTATGCTCAAGGGTTTGATTTGCTGTCGAGAGCTTCCGAACAGTTTGGGTGGAATCTGGATTTGGCCATGATAGCCCGAATGTGGCGGGGAGGCTGTATTATTCGGTCTGCTTTTTTGGACGAACTTGCCCGAGCTTACGAGGCAGGGGGAGGACGAGGGAATCTGATGTTGTTCCCAGCCTTCTCCACGCAAGTCAGGGAGGCTTTGCCTGCATGGCGTAGAGTGGTGGCTACGGCTGTATGTGAAGGGGTAGCTGTACCGGCATTTGCCTCTGCGCTCAATTATTTCCATTCTTTGACTACGGACTTTTTGCCTGCCAATTTGATTCAGGCACAACGTGATTATTTCGGTGCGCATACTTTTGAGCGGACGGATGGTGAAAGGGGAAAGTTTTATCATGAAGAATGGGTTTCACTACAATAAAATAAGGAGGGAATATGAACAAACCTGATGCTTTGACTCTTGTGATATTCGGTGCGTCGGGCGACCTGACAAGGCGTAAACTGATGCCGGCACTTTACCTATTATATAAAGCGGGACGGTTGCCCCGCCGTTTTGCTGTGTTGGGGATGGCACGTACGTCTTATGATGACGACCGTTTCCGTACATCTATACGTGAGGGGTTGCTTTCTTTCGTACGGCCGGACGAGGTGGACGAAAAAGCAATCCAAGCATTCTTGTCCTGCTTGCATTATCTTTCAGCCGATCCTTCGGAGCCGGAAGCTTATGCGGAGTTGAGGACACGCTTGGAGGAAATAGACCGGACAATAGATAATCCTCATAATTATTTGTATTACTTGGCTACTCCACCGTTGCTTTACGGCGTGATTCCCCGCCATTTGAAGGCAGAGGGATTGAATCGGGAAGGCGATGGTTTCAGGCGTATCGTCGTGGAGAAACCTTTCGGTTATGACTTGTCGTCGGCGTTGGAGCTGAACCGTATTTATTTGGATGCCTTTCGGGAGGAACAGATCTATCGTATCGATCATTTTTTGGGGAAAGAGACGGTACAGAATATACTGGCTCTCCGTTTTGCCAACAGTGTCTTCGAGCCTTTATGGAATCGAAATTATATAGATTACGTAGAGATTACGGCCGTGGAGAATATGGGAATCGGGACGCGGGGAGGTTTCTATGACGGAGTAGGGACTTTACGCGATATGGTGCAGAACCATTTGGCACAGTTGTTGGCTGTGACAGCCATGGAGCCGCCTGCTGCTTTTGATGCTTCGGGATTCCGGAATGAGGTGGTGAAAGTCTACCAGTCCTTGACGCCATTGACTGGAGAAGACATCCGTCATTCGGTGGTGCGTGGGCAATATATGGCTTCAGAGGGGCGTAAAGGATATAGAGAGGAAGAGCAAGTGCCTGCTTTGTCTCGAACGGAAACTTATTTGGCTATGCGGTTGGAACTGAACAACTGGCGGTGGGGCGGTGTACCTTTTTATATCCGCACGGGTAAACAGATGCCTACGAAAGTGAGTGAGATTGTGATACACTTCAAACCGGCACCTTATTCCTTGTTCCGTTGCGAAGGAGGTACTTGTCCGGTACCCAATCGTTTGGTGATACGTATACAACCCAATGAAGGGATTGTATTGCGTCTCGGCATGAAAAAGCCGGGTGAAGGCTTCGAGGTACTCCCGATGGATATGGACTTCAGTTATGCCGAATTAGGTCGCCTGCCTACGGAGGATGCTTATGCACGCTTAATAGAGGATTGTATTGCGGGCGACCCTACGTTGTTTATCCGTAGCGATGCCGTAGAAAGCGGATGGCGTTTTTTCGATCCGATACTGAAATATTGGCAGGATGTGCCGGAATGCCCGCTTTACGGTTATCCGGCAGGCTCGTGGGGGCCGTTGGAGGCAGATAGCTTGGTGGCTCGTCAAGGAGCGTCGTGGACCAATCCGTGTAAGAATTTGACGAATACTCATTTATATTGTGAGCTATGAACATACATGTAGCGGATAATGCCCGTGAGGCGGCAAGAATGTTGCTTCGGAATATGCTGGCCGTCATTAGGCAACCTTCCGGGGCAGGAGGTGAAGGAGATACGGTGAATGTCGCTTTCTCAGGAGGCAGTACACCGGCTATCTTGTTTGATGTGTGGGTAGAGGAGTTCGCTGAATTGACGCCTTGGAATCGTTTTCGAGTGTATTGGGTGGATGAACGTTGTGTTTCTTCTGAGAATAAAGACAGCAATTACCGGTTGGCTAAGATACATTTGTTGGATAAGATTCCATTAACCTCGGAACAGATTTTCCGGATACGCGGAGAGCAAGAGGATGCGGAAAGAGAAGTATTGCGCTATTCTTCGATGGTGTTGTCGCAGTTACCATTGGACGGGCGCATACCCGTGTTTGATTTTGTGTTGTTAGGTATTGGAGCAGATGGGCATACCTCTTCCGTCTTTCCTGGGCAGGAGAAACTGCTTCATACTTTGGCTCCTTATGCGCTTAGTACTCATCCTGTTACCGGGCAACGTCGCATTGCTATGACCGGTGAAGTCATGGTCCGTGCCCGTCATACATGGTTTTACGTCACAGGGCAGGATAAAGCCGGCGTTATACAGTCTTTATCCTGCCCTGACGTGCGCAACCGTTATCCGGCTGCTTATGTGTGGCAATCCGCGCTTCATGCGGAATTGTTTACCGATATTCAGGTCATTTCACCCGTTTGATTCCTTCGTGTGTAGGAATGACCGGTTTGATGGTGCCGTCTTCATTGAATTCCATTTTGTCGATACATACTTCGCGGTGTACGCCCGGCTGGTGTTTGATGTAATTCTTATTGATGCGGTGATATACAATGTACCATTCGTCTTTACCGGGAATCTGTAGGACGGCGTTATGTGCCGGGCCATAGATTTCCTGTTCGGGACGTTGGATGAGGATAACCGGATTTTGGGCTACCTCGATTGGTCCGAGCGGAGACTTGGCCGTACCGTAGGCTACGTGGTAGTTGGGGGAGCCCGTATCGTCCACGCTCCACAAGAAATAGTAAGTGCCTTTGCGGTAGAACACGTAAGGAGCCTCGCGGAAGGCATAATCTTGCAGCGTACCGCCTTGTGGGGTCATGAGTGTTTCCGTTTCCGGTTTGATGCTCATCATGTCTTCGTTCAGTTCTGCACCGGCCATGTAGCCGTTGCCCCAATAAAGATAGCTTTTTCCGCTTACGGGGTCTTCAAACACATCCACGTCTATCTGCTGCCCGTGTTTCTGACCTTCAGGCCGACGGTCTACGATAGGATGTCCGGCATCGGTGAACGGTCCGCAAGGGTGGTCTGCGGTAGCTACTCCGATGGCTTTCCCGTTGGGGGTGTTGCCGCTGAAATAGAAGAAATATTTGTATTTTCCGTCTATTTTCTTTTCGATGATACACGGTGCCCAGGCATTGCCGTCGGACCACTTCACTTGGTCGGTACCCAAGTCGAGCATGATACCTTCGTGGCGCCAGTCGGTCAAATCTTTGGAACTGAAAACCGTGAAATAGTATCCGCCCCATCCCGGAGTTCCGTCGGTAGTGGAATAGATGTAATACTTTTTGGTCTGTTTCGCGTACAGGATTTCAGGATCGGCATGAAATTCCGGGAGTACGGGATTGCCTGTCTTGGCTCTTTGAGCCGAAAGATGTGCCGGAATGCCCAGCAAACCGGCAATGGCGAGAATGGTTAATGTTTTTTTCATCATGTTTATATTAAAAATTAAATGTGTCAGCAACCCATGGTTTCACGGTAGAAGTCCAACATATTGAAGATTTCGTCCTTTCCGGCTGTACGGTTGATACGGATATCTCCTATGCCGCCCAATAGTGTGAAGTTGACCTCTCCCGATGTGTTTTTTTTGTCGTGGGTCATGAATTGGTATAGCGTTTCGTATGCCTTGCAGTCGAAAGGGAACACGCCGTAGTACCTTTTGATAAAGTCCGTAGTCTGGCGTAGCTTGTCTTTAGGGAAATCCTCTCTCAGGCAACTCAGGTAAAGTTCGCATACCAATCCCCAGGCTACTGCGTAACCGTGCAGTACGGTACGCTCTTCTGCCAAGGCCAGGCTTTCGAGTGCATGTCCGGCTGTATGTCCTAAGTTCAGCGCCTTGCGGATACCCTGTTCATACGGATCCTGTGCGACGATGTTTTCCTTGATGGCTACGCTTTGGGCTACCATCTCTTGCAGTCGGAGATAGTCGATGTCGTCCAAGTCGAATGAAACCAATTCTGCCCAATGCTTTTCTGTGCTGATAAGGCCGTGTTTCAGCATTTCCGCATATCCGGAACAGATGTTCTTATAGTCCAGTGTTCTCAGAAACTCTGTATCCAACAATACGCTTGCGGCCGGTGTGAAAGCTCCTATTTCATTTTTCAAACCGTTGAAGTTGATGCCTGTTTTTCCGCCGACAGCGGCATCCACCATGGCCAGCAAAGTGGTAGGGATATTGATGTACGGAATGCCTCTTTTAAAGGTGGAGGCTGCAAATCCTCCAAGATCGGTTACCATTCCACCGCCTAAATTGACCAACAGGGAATGGCGTGTGCCGCCTTTTTGGCTTAATTCTGTCCACACTGAAATAAGGGTCTCTATGCTTTTATGTTCGTCTGTGGCACCGATGACGATATGTTCCGACTGTTGCATGGACGGGAAACCGGAGATAACCGGCCAGCACTTTTTGTATGTGGTTTCATCCGTCAGGACAAATAACTTGTCATGAGGTTGTTGGATTATAGCCTGTTCCAAACTCTCCCTCAGATTTTGTGAAATAATGATTTTCTGCTTTTGCATAGCGCTTGTTCATGATAATTCGATTGCAAAGATAGGTTTTTTGGAAGATAATGTTCCATTTTGCCTTTTATTTCTTGTGGATTATTTAATTTTGCAGGTGGTTAGGTAATAAATACATTTTTTTTTGTTAAAAAGCCGTTCGGGAATTAAACCGAAGGGAGGGTTGTCCGTCCAATTTCCGTATGGCGTTTAAAAATTAATGAAGATATAAAATGAAAAAGAGAAACGTGCTGGCTTTTATGCTGTGTGTGTGGAGCGTGTGCTCGTGGGCGCAGAAGGTGACGGTCAGCGGAACGGTGATTGAAGAAGATACCAACGAACCTGCGTTTTCGGCCTCGGCCGTATTGTTGAAAACGACGGACAGCACGTTGGTCACAGGTGCCAGTTCCAATTTGGAAGGGAAGTTTTCCATTCCGGGCGTGAAACCGGGAAAGTATATATTCCGGGTGACGTCGGTCGGTTTTAAGCCTTATTATAAGGATGTGGTGTTGGTGGCTTCGAAGCCTTCGATGGCTATAGGGACGATCAAGTTGCAGACCAATGCGGCTTTGTTGGATGCAGTCGAGGTGACAGCCCGGCAGGCTCAGGTGGAAATGAAAGCTGACACTTTCGTTTATAATGCAGGCGCCTATCGTGTGCCCGAAGGTTCCGCATTGGAAGAATTGGTAAAGAAATTGCCGGGAGCGGAAGTTTCAGAGGACGGAACCATCACCATCAACGGAAAGGAAGTGAAGAAAATCATGATAGACGGCAAGGAATTCTTCGATAACGACACCAAGGTGGCGATGAAGAACTTGCCTACCAACATGGTAGAGAAAATCAAGGCATACGACCGTAAGAGCGACTACACGCGCATGACAGGTATCGATGACGGAGAAGAAGAAACGGTGATTGACCTCTCGGTGAAGCCTGAAATGAAGAAAAGCTGGTTGGCGGATGTAGATCTCGGATACGGTACGGAAGACCGCTATACGGGTCGTTTCATGGTGAACCGCTTTACCGACAGGTTGCGGTTGACGTTGCTTGGAGGTGCCAACAATGTGAACGACCGCGGGTTCTCCGGCGGGTTCCATGGAGGTTGGGGCGGCAACGGCGGTCTCGTGGCCAACAAGGATGCCGGTATGGATTTTGTCTGGGAAAACGGTAAAAAGGAAAACGAGGCCGGACGGTTGAAAGTGGGCGGAAACGTGCGCTACCGCCATAGCAGTACCGACCAGTTGAGCACGACCAATTCGGAATCTTTCCTTACGTCGGGGGCGAACAGTTCGTTTTCCAACAGGATGAACCGTTCCAAGTCGGGCAATACGAACGTGAATTCAAATTTCAGGCTCGAATGGTCGCCGGACACGATGACGCGCATCATGTTCCGTCCAAACTTTTCTTTCTCGCAGAATTACAGCGACGGGCAGAGCAGCAGTGTGACGTTTAACGACAACCCTTATACACGGGGCATGACCGATCCGCTTTCGCAATATCGCGATTATGTGTCGGACAGTATCGTGGTGAACGACAACCGGCGTTGGAGCCATAGCGACGGCCAAAGCTATTCCGTGGACGGGATGTTGATGGTGAACCGTCGGCTGAACAGCAAGGGGCGCAACCTTACCTTGCGGATGCGGGGCGGTTATTCCGATTCGGACAACAAGTCGTTCAACATCTCGGACGTGAACTACTTCCTTCAGCGTAAGCCGGGTGGAGGGTACGACCGTTCCTATATGCACCAATATAACGTCAATCCCTCGAAGAGTTACAACGGAAGTGCGGATTTGAGCTACAGTGAGCCCTTGTTTGCCGGGGCGCATTTGCAGTTCAGCTACCGTTACCAGTACCGTTATTCCGACTCCGACCGCTCCATGTATTCTTTGGACAGTTTGGTATCCAAAGGAGTCATTACGCAGGAGGAATTGGAGACGTATCCTTTGGAATATATCCCGGGCGTGGATTGGTTGGATTTGGCGCGAAACTACCAGAATAGCCAATATGCCACTTACAAGGAGCATAACCAAGATGCTACGGTGATGTTCCGTTACCGGAAGGAAAAGGTGCGTTTCAGCGCGGGAATTTCCGTGCAGCCGCAGAAGACCTACATGGATTATACCAAGGGAAGCCTCGACACTACCGTGGTACGCAATGTGCTGAACTGGGCACCGCGCATAGACTTCCGCTACAAGTTTTCCGAGACAGGGCAGTTGCGCCTGCGTTACAACGGGCGTTCTTCACAACCTTCGATGACGAACTTGCTCGACGTGACAGACGATTCCGACCCGCTGAACATTTCGAAAGGTAACCCCGGGCTGAAGCCTTCGTGGACCAACCGCATGGAACTGTTCTACAACAATTACATACCCGACTTGCAGCGTGGATGGATGGTGCATGCGAACATGAGCATGACCAACAACAGCATCAGTACGGCTGTGCTTTACGATGAGGCTTCGGGACGGCGTACCACCATGCCGATGAATATCAACGGCAACTGGAATGCCTGGACGGGGCTTATGTTCAACACCGCGATGGGGGAGAAGAAGTACTTCAACTTTTTCACATTTACAACTTTCCGTTATGCCAATGATGTAGGGTACATCAGTTCCGGTTCGCAAATCAACGACAACGTGACTTCCGACCAAATCGTGAACCTTAGCCAAAAGAGCACGACGAAGAGTTCCAATGTTGGCGAACGGGTGAATTTCAATTTCCGTAATGATTTGTTTGAAGTGGGCGTGAACGGTAACATCAACTACCAACATGCACGTAATGATTTGCAGGAGAATGCCAATCTTGACACTTACAGCTTTTCGTACGGGGGCAATGTGCAAGTCAACATGCCGTGGAACATGAGTTTGGCCACGAATATCGGGCAAAGCAGTCGCCGTGGTTACGACGACGCGTCCATGAATACCGATGAGTTGATTTGGAACGCGCAGCTTTCGCAAAGCTTCCTGAAAGGGAATGCCGCCACGGTATCGCTGCAATGGTACGACATCTTGCGTGAACGCAGCAATATCAGCCGCTCGCTTTCTGCCACACAGCGTACGGACACATGGACCAATGCCATCAACAGTTATGTGTTGGTGCATTTCATCTACAAGCTCAATCTGATGGGCGGACGCAACGCCATGGGCGGCGGACAGGACAGGCACGGCGGACCGGGCGGACCGAGAAGGGGACCCGGCGGCTTCGGTGGTCCGCGTTTTTGAGTCGGAAACGGAATGCTTATGAATAAGGCTAAGGTCTCATTTCGATGGGACTTTAGCTTTTCTTTTTGTGACGAGATTTCAAACCAAGTCACTTTTTCTTCGTATGTTTAACCGAATTTCAATACTTTTTTGTAAGTTTGTTATAAATAAACCGGATTGAGACGTGTTCGATGTGGTAATTTATAGTGTACTTGGTGCTTTTTACTTGTTTATAGTTTTGAGCCAGATGCTGGTGGTGATTTTGGAAAATCGTCAGCCGGTAAAGACTGTGGCATGGCTAATGGTGTTGTTTTCCTTACCCGTCGTGGGGCTGGTCATTTATTTCTTTTTCGGCAGAAACCGTAAACGGGAACATTTTGTAAGCCGGGCGTGTGCCAGTCAGCTTGCACGCCGTTCGGCCGTGCGTTTCTATCAGGGAGGTTTTCCGGAACTTCCAGCAGAGCATAAGCCTTTGATTAAGCTGTTTCGTCGGCAAAGCGGCTCTTTCCCTTATCCCGACAATAAAATACGTTTCTTCATTTCCGGAGAGGAGATGCTCGATAACCTCCTACGCGACATTGCCTCGGCGCGGCATCATATCCATGTGGAGTTCTATATCATAGAAGACGACAAGGTGGGACGACTGGTGCGCGAGGCTCTGGCAACCAAAGCCCGTGAGGGGGTGAGCGTCCGGTTGGTGTACGACGACGTGGGATGTTGGAACGTGAAGAATCGCTTTTTCAAGCAGATGGAAGCGGAGGGTATACAGGTGGCGGCTTTCCTTCCGGTACGTTTTCCGAAGTTTACCAGTAAGGTGGATTTTCGGAATCATCGGAAGATTGTGGTCATCGACGGTATTATAGGCTATGTGGGCGGTATGAATCTGGCAGAGCGTTATTTTTATCAGGTGGATAAAAACCAGCCTGTATGGCGCGATACGCATGTGCGCATCATGGGGAATGCCGTAGGCGGTTTGCAGCGCGCTTTCCTTTCGGATTGGTATGTGGCAGCCGGGCAGACGATTACAGACCAAGTCTATTATCCTCGGGAAGAGGAGTGCCGTAAGATCATGGCCTGTGACCGCGAACCCTACGTGAGCCGGAATGCCTTGATACAGATTGTGACCTCCATACCTACGGCACCGTGGCCGGATATCATGCAGGGAATGATTCTGGCGCTCCTGCGTGCACGTCAGTATTGTTATTTGCAAAGCCCTTATTTCATGCCTACGGAGCGTATGTTGTTTGCATTGCAAACGGCTGCCCTGGCGGGAGTGGACGTGCGTTTGATGATACCGGAGCGTACGGACAAGCGGTTTCTGACGTGGGCCTCGCGTTCGTTCCTTCACGACGTGATTCGCGCCGGAGTGAGGGTGTACCTTTATCAGAAGGGTTTCCTGCACTCCAAGACGTTGGTGTGCGATGATACGTTGATGTCCTGTGGGTCGACCAACATAGATTTCAGAAGCTTTGAGCGCAATTTCGAAGTAAATGCCTTTGTGTACGACAAAGAGGCGGCATTGCACATGAAAAAAGTGTTTCAGGAAGACCAGAGCCATTGTAGGATGTTGAATCTGGAGACGTGGGAGACGCGCTCCATTTGGTGCCGTGTGGCCGAATCCTCTATTCGTTTGCTGTCTCCTTTGCTTTGAAGAAAGAAAAGTTCACGCTTCCGTATGCGCGATGTTCTTTGAAAGAAGGATGGGCGCTGAAGTCATTGGTTTTGCCATGCTCCAGCACGAACAGGCCGTCGGGTTTCAGCAGGTTGTGCCGGAATACGAGGTCGGGAAGGTCTTCCAGATTCTTCAAGGCATATGGAGGATCTGCAAAGATAAAGTCGAATTGTTCGTTGCACCGGTCTAAATAACGGAATACGTCGGCACGCAGCAGGTAGCAGTTGGGGGCTTTCAGGGTGTCGATAATCTGGCTGATGAAGCGGAAATGCTGGGCATCACGCTCCACGGAGACCACCTTTCCGCACCCTCTTGAAAGCAGTTCTATGGTAATACTGCCGGTGCCGGCAAAGAGGTCCAAAGCCTCCGGCTCTTCGTCGAAATCCAGATAGCCGTTGAGTACGTTGAACAGGTTTTCTTTGGCAAAATCCGTTGTGGGACGTGCTTTGAAACTGCGGGGGACATCGAAATGCCTGCCCTTGTATATACCGGTGATGACTCTCATAACGATGAATTATATTATATCACATGAACCCATAAAGCCAGCAGGTCGAACGGGAGCTGCTGATTCCGTGCCAGTGTGGAACGGCGGTAAATATCGGCCGCGTTCGTGTTTCTGACGTTCTGCAAGTATCGGGCAAGGAGTTGGGCTGTGTCATCCTTTATATTGCCGTTACCCAATAGTATGCATTCCTCCTGACGTACATCCATTTTCAGGTCTTTCCATACGGAAAGGATGAAGTATACCGCATTGTCCGCCACGTCGGCTGGAAAGGTATTGGCATAACATAATTGTTGTGCCCGATAGCCGAATACGAAAACTTCTTTTTCGTCGAAATAAGCGTATAATTGCCGTTTGTCCTGTTGGGCCAAAAGCCACAGCTTTTCCAAAATCATGGTATGGCTGTGGTAAAACCGTATACCGGGAAAGTGTTGGTTGAGTATACGCTCCACTTCATGGTCTACTGTAAATATCTGGGCGATTTCCAGATGAGGCAGGATATTATAATAGGTTTTGCCTGTTTTTTCCTGAGCGTACGTCAGGCGATAGAGCGCATGGGCTTCCTCTTTCCGGAAACACTCTAAAGGCACTTGCATGGAAAGTCCTGTCACCAAGCCATAAACCACGGGGTTATTCCTTTTTCGGACTATGGCGGATTGCGCAATGGCCTTCTTCAAGGTTTCCGCGACGCTCTCTTCTTTATGATAAATATAGTCTTCTATAGCTACCGGTTCCGTTCTTGTCGGGTTGTAGCTATAAAAAGAAAATCCATCCGCGTGCAGGCGGATGGACAGATTATAAGTTTGACTTTGATTATTCCCAGTTTCCTGCATTGTTGTTCGGGGTCATGAGGTCACCAATTTTCAGTCCGGCATAACGGCCTTGTTTCTCAGCCGCGTCTGTCAGGTTGTAAATCTCGCGTTCGCTCAGGCCTTTCAGGTAAGCAGAATAAGGAGCACGGCATTCCATCACATTTTGAGTCACACCGGAGCGGCCTACGTGGATGGTTTTTTCCAATTCAAAAGTCTGCCCGTCACTATACGGGATGAATTTGAGTGAATCTGCGTTACCGTCTGTACCCACAATGGCTTCGGCCATGGGAGTCCATGTCGTGTCGCGACGGAAATTCTGCAAACCGTTGGCTGCGATGGCAGCGGCATCTCCGCTGTTCACAATGGCGGCAGCCTTGGATTCGGTCAGCCCGCTTTCCATTTGTTTATCACTCAGTTCTCCTACCTTGGTCACGTGAGGAATTCGTGCCGTTTTAATGAAGTTGATCAGCACGTCGAGCGTGTCGCAGAACTCGCCTTGATGTTGCTGGCGGTACTGTTCTTCCGCATCTTTGATTTGAATCAAACGTGCCTTAACTGCTGCTTCCCGTATGTCCTTCTCTTTGTTGAACTGGATGGGTTGCATGATGCTCTCGTAGCAGAGATAAAGCAAAACCACTGCGCATAAGCCCAGGATGACATTAATTGCTTTTTTCATGATACATTTATAATTTTATTTGTTACATTCGCATCGCAAAAGTAAGATAAATAAATTTAATATTCGACTTTTCGACGAACTTTTTATCTCGGTTTTATGATAAATAAGGATTTAGAGCGGTTTATAGAGGGAAAATGCCCTTTTGAAGTTACAAACGGGCAACGGGAGATGATAGCCATGACGGCAGATTTCCTTTTGTCGGGGGACAAAGACGGGCTTTGTTTGTGGCGCGGATATGCCGGTACGGGCAAGACTTCCGTCCTAAGTGCATTGGTCAGGGCTTTGGACGATTTGAAGCAGAAAACCGTCCTGATGGCGCCTACGGGTCGGGCGGCCAAAGTCTTTGCCCTGCACGCGGGGCATCCGGCTTTTACCATTCATAAGCGCATATACCGTCAGAAGACTTTTTCCAATGAGACGGACAATTTCTTACAGAATGTCAACCTGCAAAAACATACCTTATTTATTGTGGACGAGGCTTCCATGATTTCGGGGAGTACCGGCGGAGTGAGGCATTTCGGTTCCGGTTGCTTGTTGGACGACTTGATACAGTTCGTGTATTCGGGCGAGGGATGCCGTTTGATGTTGGTGGGCGACACGGCACAGTTGCCTCCCGTGGGGGAAGAACTCAGTCCGGCCCTCTCGCGACGCGCATTGGAAGGATATGGCTTGCATGTATGGGAAGGCGAACTGACGCAAGTGGTCCGGCAGCATGACGAGAGCGGCATATTGTGGAATGCCACACGCCTGAGACATTGGATTACAGCGGATGAGTACACCGGCCTGCCCCAAGTGCGTATCCAGGGTTTTCCCGACATCCGTCGCGTACCTGGAGATGAATTGATAGAAGCTTTGGAAGAAGCCTACAGCCGGTGCGGACTGGACCAGACCATCGTGGTGACCCGGTCGAACAAACGGGCCAACATTTATAATAACGGCATAAGGGGGCGTATCCTGGGGCGGGAAGAAGAGCTTACGGGAGGCGACCAATTATTAGTGGCCAAGAACAATTATTTCTGGACTGCGGGACAGAAGGAGTGTCCCTTTGATTTTTTGGCCAACGGTGACGTGGCGGTCGTGCGGAAAGTGCGGCGTACGCGTGAAATGTACGGGTTTCGCTTTGCCGATGTGTGGCTGCGCTTTCCCGATTATGACGATGTGGAGTTGGAGGCGACGGTATTGTTGGATACGTTACAGAGCGAAGCACCGGCCTTGACGAAAACCCAATCCGATGCCTTGTTCTTTGCCGTAGAAGCGGATTATATGGACATTACGGTGAGGCGTGAACGGTTGAAGAAGTTGAAAACCGACCCGTATTTCAATGCCTTGCAAGTGAAATATGCCTATGCCGTGACTTGCCATAAGGCGCAGGGCGGACAGTGGCAACGGGTCTTCGTAGATCAGGGTTACGTGACGGAAGACATGCTTACGCCCGATTATGTCCGTTGGCTGTACACGGCCTTTACCCGGGCCACGGAAACTTTGTATCTGGTGAACTGGCCACCGAATCAAATGGAAAGCGAGAGGGGATAGAGGGCTTCTGTCCGGATTTCTGATGGCTCCTCCGACGGATTTTCCATCATGAGGCAAATGAAAAATCAATCGGCTGAGAACGAAAAACGAATCTCAGCCGATTGATTTTTCGTTCTCAGCCAATTGATTTGGGAATGTAAGGAGAATGATATGTTGTTGTATGACAGCTTTTTATAAAAACTCTCGTGGGTAAGGGGAGAAAGACTGGACTGTCTTGGATATTCAACATCCTCCCGTAAGCCGGAGCGAGGGGACGAAAAAAGTGGGGAAGAGCCATGCTCCTCCCCACTTGCTATTCGATGCCGGACAGTAGCGCGGTTTACAATGCCGCCAGTTCGACGAATTTGTCTACGGCTGCACTCAGTCCGTCGGCATTCTTGCCGCCGGCTGTGGCAAAGTGGGGCTGTCCGCCGCCGCCGCCCTGAATCAACTTAGCTGCTTCGCGGATGATTTTGCCTACGTTCATGCCGTGTGCCTTCACCATATTGTCTGAAGCCGCAGCCGTCAGCATGGGCTTGCCTTCGTGTAGGCTACCGATGATGACCAATGCGTCTTCCGCACCGTTCCGGAGTTGAAAGGCCATGTCTTTCACGAGGTCGGCAGGCATGAGGAGAACGCCACGGTACAGCGTTACGCCGTTTACGATGGCGGCCTGCGAGACAATACGTGCCTTGGCTTGTGCGGCTTTTTCTTTCATGCTTTCTTCAATCTGCTTCTTCAGGGTTGCGTTTTCCTCAATGGATTTGAGGATGGCAGCTTTCACGTCCGGGGCATTGTTGAACATGGTCCTCAGTTCGTTTGTCAGGTCTTGCAGGGTATAAAGCATGTTTTCTACTTTTTCTCCCGTGATGGCCTCAATACGACGGATACCGGCAGCTACCGAACTCTCGCTCAGGATTTTCATCATACCGATACGGCCGGTGGATTTGGCATGGCAACCGCCACAGAATTCCACGCTGTCGCCGAATTGCACGACGCGTACCCGGTCGCCGTATTTCTCTCCGAAGAGCGCGATGGCCCCCAGTTCCTTGGCCTTTTCTATCGGCATGTCACGATGGTCTTGCAGGGGCAGGTCTTCGCGGATTTTGGCATTGACGATACGTTCCACTTCGCGCAGTTGCTCGTCGGTCACTTTCTGGAAGTGGGAGAAATCGAAACGCAGGTATTCCGGAGTGACCAATGAACCTTTCTGTTCCACGTGTTCGCCCAACACCGTGCGCAGGGCCTGGTCGAGCAAGTGCGTACAAGTGTGGTTGGCTTCGCTGGCAGCGCGCAAATCGGTGTCTACGCAGGCCATGAAGTCGGCTTCAGGGTGCTCAGGCAAAGTCTTGGCGATATGTACCGGGAGGTTATTTTCCCGTTTGGTATCTACGATTTCTATGGTCTCGTGTTCCGAACAAAGCACACCGCGGTCGCCCACTTGTCCGCCCATTTCGGCATAGAACGGCGTGTAGTCGAGTACGATTTGATAGAACGTCTGTTTCTTTTGCGTTACTTTGCGGTAGCGGAGGATGTGGCATTCGTGCTCAGTATAGTCCCAGCCTTTGAACTCGGTTTCTCCTTCCTTTACTACCACCCAGTCGCCCGTTTCCACGGCTGCGGCGTTGCGCGCGCGTTCTTTCTGCTTCTGCATCTCCGCATGGAACGTTTCTTCGTCCACGGTCATGCCGTTTTCACGACAGATGAGTTCCGTCAGGTCAAGCGGGAAACCATAGGTGTCGAACAGCGTGAAGGCTTCCACGCCGTCTATGACGGTCTTCCCGGAGGCACGTGTCTCGGCCATCACGCGGTCGAGCAGGCGGATACCGGTTTCCAAGGTGCGCAGGAAGGAGTCTTCTTCCTCTTTCATCACTTTGGAGATGAGCACCTTTTGGGCTTCCAACTCCGGGTAGGATTTTCCCATTTCCTGTACGAGCACGGGCAGGAGCTTGTACATGAAAGCTTCTTTCTGGCCTAAGAACGTGTAGGCATAGCGTACGGCACGGCGCAGGATACGGCGGATGACGTAACCAGCTTTGGCATTGCCCGGCAACTGGCCGTCGGCGATGGAGAAAGCTATGGTACGCAAGTGGTCGGCCACTACGCGCATGGCTACATCCTTCTTCGCGTCTTCACCGTATCGGCAATCCGACAGGTCGCCGATTACCTTGATGATAGGCTGGAACACGTCGGTGTCGTAATTGGAACGTTTGCCTTGCATCACAGCACACAGACGTTCGAATCCCATACCCGTGTCGATGACTTTGGCCGGAAGGGGTTCCAAGGTCTGGTCGGCCTTACGGTTGTATTGCATGAACACGAGGTTCCATATTTCGATGACCAACGGGTTGTCCTTGTTCACCAGTTCGCGGCCGGGCACTTTCGCTTTTTCTTCTTCCGGACGCAGGTCGATATGGATTTCGGAGCACGGACCGCAGGGACCCGTGGCACCCATTTCCCAAAAGTTGTCGTGCTTGTTGCCGTTGATGATGTGGTCGGCCGGGAGGAACTTCTCCCAATAAGAAGCCGCTTCGTTGTCGCGTTCAAGTCCTTCTTCGGGTGAACCTTCGAAGACGGTGGCATATAGGTTGGATTTGTCGATCTTCAACACGTCTACCAGATATTCCCAAGCCCATTCGATGGCTTCTTTCTTGAAGTAGTCGCCGAAGCTCCAGTTGCCGAGCATTTCGAACATGGTATGGTGGTAAGTGTCATGGCCTACTTCTTCCAAATCGTTGTGTTTGCCGCTGACACGGAGGCATTTCTGCGAATCGGTGCAACGTTTGCTCGTGGCGGGACGGTTGCCCAGGATGATGTCTTTGAACTGGTTCATGCCCGCATTGGTAAACATCAGCGTCGGGTCGTCTTTGATGACCATCGGCGCGGACGGGACAATGAGGTGCCCCTTGGACTCGAAGAACTTGACGAACGAGTCGCGGATTTCGTTTGCAGTCATTTGATTTTTATTTTATGCGTTACTATTTTCCAAAAAGTTTTGCAAAGATAGGCCGTTTTGCCTACTTTTGCAAGGAAATGACTGGAAACGAACGGAAAAAGAGTTGAATTATGGCACTGAATCCGAATAAGGAGTTGAAACTTTATTATTCCATTGGAGAAGTGGCGGAAATGCTGGGGGTGTCCGAGACTTTGCTGCGCTACTGGGAGAAAGAATTCCCCACGATAACCCCTAAAAAATCGGGACGAAACATTCGGCAGTACTCGCAGGAGGACATCGAACAAGTACGCCTGATTCACCATTTGGTCAAGGTGAAAGGCATGAAGCTGGCGGCAGCCCGCAAGGCTTTGCGGAACAGTAAGGGAGAAGTGGAGCGGAATATGGAGATTGTCGGCCGCCTGCAAGTCGTCCGCGAGGAGTTGATGCAAATAAAAAAGGAATTAGACGGTTTGGTCTGATTCCTTTCTGTGGTGTGCGGCCGGGATTGTCTCAGTCTATTCGGGTCACTTCTTCTATACCGGTCATGTTCTTCAGTTTGTTGCAGATGGTTTTGACATCCTCCACATCGTGTACTCCCAATTGTATTTCGCAATCGAATATGCCGTCCTTTGTCGAGACGGTCAATTTGTAGATATTGATGTTAAGCTGGTTGGACAGTACACCGGTCATTTCATGCAGGATACCGATATTGTCGATGCCGCTGACTTTGATGGTGGCGGGGAAGAACAACGTTTTATGTACGTCCCACGTAGCCGCGAGAATATGATTGCCGTCGCTGGTCTTGAGTTTGGCGGCCACTGGACATTGGCGTTTGTGAATGTAAATGTGCTTGTCGCTGTCGATATATCCCAGCACATCGTCGCCCGGGATGGGGTGGCAACATTCCGCAATGATGAAATTCTGAATGTTTTCTTCGTTCAGAACCACTGTTTTTTTCCGATCTATGGAGATCGGTTGTTCCGAGGTCGGTTTCTCTTTTGTTTTTGAAGAAGGAGACTTCTTCTTCAGGAAAGGGATGAAATGTGTCCAACTGTTGCCCTTGTTCCCTTGTTTCTCGTGAAGCACATTCAAGTCGGCCGTGCCCAACACGACGTTTTTGCTGCCTATGGCTTGGAAGAGTTCTTCGCGGAACTTGATGCGGTGCAAGTCGCATAGTTTGTCGATGTTCATGCTGTTGGGCTCAACCTCTGCTTTTTCGAAGAATTCGTTAAGTATCTCTTCTCCTTGCTTTTGCAGCTCGCGTTCTTCGCGGCGCAGGATGGCTTGTATCTTGTTTTTGGCCTTGGCCGTGGTGGCGAAGTTGATCCACTCTTTCTGTACCCGTTGGGTTTTCGAGGTCAGGATTTCCACTTGGTCGCCACTTTGTAATTTGTGGCTGAGCGGTACCAATTTATGATTCACCTTCGCACCGATGCAATGGCTGCCGAGAAACGTGTGGATACTGAATGCAAAATCGAGTGCCGTGCAGTCGGCCGGCATCGTCTTGAACTCCCCTTTGGGCGTAACTACGAAGATTTCCGAGGCGTAGAGGTTCAACTTGATGGCATCGAGGAAGTCCAAGGCGTTCGGCTGTGGGTCGTCCAGGATTTCTTTGATGGTGTGGAGCCATTTTTCCAGTTCGTCTTCGCTGTCTGCTGTCGTTTTGCTGCCTTCTTTATATTTCCAATGAGCAGCAAATCCTTGCTCTGCCATCTCGTCCATTCTTGTGGAGCGGATTTGCACTTCTATCCATTGGCCCGTCTTGCTCATGAGCGTGACATGCAGAGCTTGGTAGCCATTGGCTTTCGGGTGAGTCAGCCAATCGCGCAACCGTTCGGGGTGCGGCTTGTATATACGGCTGGTACACACGTAGATGCGGAAGCATTCGCTGATTTCGTCTTCTGCCCTTTGCGGTTCGAAGATGATTCTTACGGCCAGGATGTCGTATACTTCTTCGAACTCGATATGCTTGTTTTGCATCTTGCACCAAATGGAATAAGGTGTTTTGATGCGTGCTTTGATGGTATAGGTAAGCCCCATCTTATCCAATGCCTCGCGGATGGGGCGCGTGAAATCTTCAAAAAGGGTTTCACGATGGGCGCGGGTTTGTGCCAGTTTGTCGATAATTTGCTGGTATTCCTCAGGATGCTCGTACCGGAAGCTCAGGTCTTCCAGTTCTTCTTTGATTTTGTTCAGTCCGAGACGATTGGCCAGCGGCGCATAGATATAAAGAGTTTCCCCTGCTATCTTATATTGTTTGTTGGGGGGCTGCGAGCCTAACGTACGCATATTATGCAACCGGTCGGAAATCTTGATGAGAATCACCCGGATGTCGTCGCTCATGGTCAGCAACAGTTTCTTGAAAGACTCGGCCTGGGCAGACGCCTTGTCGCCGAAGATGCCTCCCGATATTTTCGTAAGCCCGTCTACGATTTGAGCGATTTTAGGACCGAAAATGTTGGAGACGTCTTCCACGGTGTAGTCAGTGTCTTCTACCACGTCGTGGAGCAAGGCGGCACAGATGGAGGTAGAACCCAAACCGATTTCGCTGCATACGATTTGGGCTACGGCCAGCGGATGCATGATGTAAGGTTCGCCGGAAAGGCGGCGCACTCCTTTGTGGGCTTGTTTGGCAAAATTAAAAGCCTTGGTAATGATTTCCACCTTTTTGCGGTGGCGTGACGCCAAATAAGTATTTATCAGATGCTGAAAAGCATCATTTACCATTTTCTCTTCGTCAAGTTGTTTTTTGGCAGAATCTTCCATGGTCACCTCCTTTTGTCTTTTGCGACTGTTTTATCTGACTTTCAGTTTTTTCCCGGCTCGTATGCTTGTACCTTTTATACCGTTGAGGCGTTTGAGTTTGGATACGGTCGTTCCGTAACGTTTCGCAATCGTCGAGAGAGTCTCTCCCGAACGTATGGTGTGGGTTCTCGATTTGCTGCGGCTGCTCTTGCTGCTGCGTGAACGTGTTGCAGATGATTTTTTTGCAGATTGGCTTACAGCCACTTCGCTACGGTTGGTGAACAGTTCGTCCGACTTATAGGTGTAAACGGAATCTCCGGCTGCAATGAACGCGCTGATACCGTGGGTAGGCAGGCGGAGAATGCAGCTTTTTTTGGCGCCCGGAATAAGTCCCGTACGGTATTGCGGATTAAGGGCTTTGACTTCTTCCGCCTTGACGTTGCATACAGCTACGATTTGGTCGAAGTGCACGTCGCGGTCAACGATGATGGTGTCCGTGCTGGGAGGCAACGTGGTGGTCATCGGGCATATATTATGTTCGCAATAATAGTTCATGACGTAATTGGCGGCAATAAAAGCCGGTACGTAACCTCTTGTTTCCTGCGGAAGATAAGGATAGATTTGCCAATAATCCCTGCTTCCCCCTGCGCGTCGGATAGCCTTGTTTACGTTGGCCGGCCCGCAGTTGTAGGCAGCAATGACCAAAGTCCAGTCGCCGAAAATCTGATAAAGGTCTTGCAGGTAATGTGCGGCTGCGTATGAGGACTTGATGGGGTCACGACGTTCGTCTATCAGACTATTGACATCGAGGCCGTACACTTTACCGGTAGAAATCATGAATTGCCACAATCCGGCTGCACCGACCCGGGAGGTGGCTCCGGGGTTGAGGGCGGACTCGATGACCGGCAGGTATTTCAGTTCCAAGGGTAACTGGTAACTTTCCAATGCTTCCTCGAATATGGGTACATAGAAGTTGTTGGCTGCCAGCATGTAAGATACGGAGCGTCTCAGCCGTGTACAATATTGGTCGATGAATTTCCGTACCACCTCGTTATAGGGCATTTCTATGACGTTGGGCAGGCGGTTGAGTCGCGAGATGTATTCCTCCTTGCTGTATTGCGGATTCTCGTCCGAACTTTCGCATTTCTCATCCACTCCCAGATAGTTCTTGGTGTTCCATTCTTGCAACAGGCTGTCTATTTCATAGGTCATACCTTCCGGGAGGCCGATCACTTCGTCTTTTCCCGTCTGGTCGTCGTGTACGGTGATGTCGTTTTGTGCTTTCATCCCCGTAGCCAACAAAGCTGCTATACAGAATAATCCGATTTTCTTCATCATGGTTTAAAAGTTTAAATTACATTGGACGCCTACCGAAGCCTCCCGTCCCCGTCCGCCAAAATTAAAGACGGCCGGTTCGATTCGCAAACCCAAATCTTTGGAAATGTCGAAAGACGAGAGTTCCGCGTCCACGTATGCGTCTACTACCGACAGCAGATATACGGCTATCATGGCGAATATACTCATGTCCCGGTACTTGCGGTAATAGTTCTTTTTGTTCTTGAATATTTCTTTGTATTGGTCTTCCCGGCCTGCAATGCTGTAATTCAACGGGAGCATATTTTCGTAGCTTTTCGTGTTGGGGTCGTCATCCATAATATCCAGATAGGCTTGTGAATAGTCGCCATACATCTGGTTGTTCCACGTCAGGGCATAGAGGCAACCTAAAAAGCCGCCGTAGACAATAGGTATTTTCCACAGTTTGCGGTTGTAAATCTGTCCGGCTCCCGGAATAATCAGGGATAACCATAGGGCACGCTGTGGATTGGGAATGAAACGCTTTTCCATAAAAGAGGGCGTGTGGCGGAGCAATGAATCGCTTTTCAGGCCGATGGCAGTGGAATCCAATGCGGTTGCTGTGGTGTCCGTCAACGTTCCTGCGGGCGGCAAACTGTCGCCGGGCGTGGGGGACGTTTCGGTGATAACGGGTGGGACGCTGTCTTTGGCCGTAACGGCCAACGTGTCGGCAAGCAAGGGTACTGCGGTGGGCACGGAATCGTGTGCGGCAGGTATACTGTCTGCTGCCGGAGACGTTTGTCCCCAAACTGAAGACATCCCGCCATGCATGAACAAGATGCCGAGCAGGATGAGTGAATGACGATATAAGAGTTTAATACACTTCAACTTTTTAAACGGTCAAACAGTTCGATAATACGTTCCAATTCTTCTTCATTCGCAAACGGAATGCTGATTTTACCCTTGCCTTTATCCGAGCAAGTGAGTTGTACTTTGGCTTGAAAGAATTTAGATAGACTTTGTTTCAAAACGTTGTATTCCTCGGGAAGACGTGCTCCCTTCGGTGTGATTTTTTTACCTCCGCTTTTTACGCTTTCGCCCTCCGTGAGAGCTTTGACCATTTCTTCCACCTTCCGGACGGAAAGGTTCTCCTGAATGATTTGCTGGAATAGTTTGATTTGCAGTGTAGGGTTATCCAAAGCAAGTAAAGCGCGTGCGTGTCCCATGTCGATGTCTTTGTTTTGCAAAGCCATCTGAATAGGAGCGGGCAAACGGAGCAGACGCAAATAGTTCGTGATGGTAGAGCGGTTTTTACCGATGCGTTCACTCAATTTCTCTTGCGTCAGGTTGTATTGTTCGATAAGATGTTGGTAGGCCAGTGCGATCTCCACCGAATTCAGGTCTTCGCGTTGGATGTTCTCTATCAAGGCCATTTCCATGACATTTTCGTCATCTGCCGTACGTATGTATGCCGGGATGGTGTGCAGGCCGGCTTGTTTGGAAGCTCTCCAGCGCCGTTCTCCGGCGATAATCTGAAACGTGTCGTCTTCCATCTTGCGGAGTGTGATGGGTTGTACGATGCCGATTTCCGCAATGGAGTCGGCCAACTCGCGCAGACTTTCAGGGTCAAAATCCCTTCTCGGCTGGTTGGGATTCGGAGAAATCTTGTCCAGTTCGATTTCATTGATGGTAGAGGAACCGTCCGTGTGGACTTCCTTGGTGGAAATCAGAGCGTCCAGTCCTCGTCCTAAAGCAGGGTATTTCTTGTGTACAGCCATTCTTTTTTCTGTTATTTGTCTTTTTCAATAATTTCTTTCGCCAAAGCCAAATGGTTCTTGGAACCTGTGGAATCCGTGTCGTAAAGGATAACCGGAAGACCGTGGCTCGGGGCTTCGCTGAGTTTGACGTTCCGTTGGATGACGGTTTTGAAGACTAATTCCTGGAAATGCTTTTTTACCTCATCATAAATCTGGTTGGCCAGACGCAGGCGGCTGTCATACATGGTCAGCAAGAAACCTTCGATTTCCAAAGACGGATTGAGCTTGGATTTGATAATCTTGATCGTATTGAGAAGTTTGCTGATACCTTCCAATGCGAAATATTCACACTGGACCGGGATGATTACGGCATCGGCTGCCGTCAATGCGTTTACGGTGATGAGGCCTAATGAAGGGGAACAATCTATCAAAATGTAATCGTATTCGCTCTTCATGGGAGAAAGGATACCCGTCAGCACTTTTTCCCGATTGGGAAGGTTCAGCATTTCTATTTCCGCACCGACCAAATCGATGTGCGAAGGAATGATGTCCAATCCCTCGATATCCGTAGTATAAATGGCATCGCGCGGATCTGCGTGATCGATGATACATTCATAGATAGAGCAGTCTATTTCAGATACGTCTACTCCCAAACCGGAAGACGCATTGGCCTGAGGATCCGCATCGACAAGCAAGACCTTTTTTTCCAATGTCGCTAAAGAGGCGGCCAGATTCATCGAAGTCGTGGTCTTTCCGACCCCTCCTTTCTGATTTGCTAAAGCAATAATCTTTCCCATATCCTAATATTTGGTTTGCACAAAAGTAACGTATTCCTGACTACTGCGCTTTAGAGAATGCAGATAGAAACGTTAAATTGTTGAAAACTCGACTATATTGTTAATAACTGCGAGGAACATCATGCCGCAAAGATAATGTTTTTCGGTGAAAGCACTGAGCTTTTAAACCTTTTTTCGTACTTTTGTGGAAACAAATATAGGTGAAAATGAACGACATGAGGCCGCTTATCCTACTCTCGAACGATGATGGAGTACAGGCAAAAGGATTGAACGAATTAATAGATATGTTGTCTCCCTTGGGAGATATTCTTGTAATGGCGCCGGACAGTGCCCGTTCCGGTTCCGCGTGTGCGATTACGTCACACGACCCTTTACGTTATCGCGTCGTGGCTGTGCGTCCGGGTATAAAAATCTGTGCGTGTAGCGGGACACCGGTAGACTGTGTGAAACTGGCACTTGAAATGGAAACCGGCCGTAAGCCGGATGTGGTGGTCAGTGGCATCAACCATGGGGACAATTCTTCTGTCAACGTACATTATTCGGGGACGATGGGTGTGGTGTTGGAAGGCTGTATGAAAGGCATCCCGTCTATCGGTTTTTCCTTGTGCGATTTCGATGCGGATGCTGATTTTTCTCCTACCGTCCCATACGTGCGAGGCATTGTGGCGCGTGTGTTGAAAACGGGATTGCCAGCAGGGGTATGTCTGAATGTAAACTTTCCCCGACCGTCGGGACAGGGTTACCGTGGGACGAAGGTATGCAGGATGGCCCGTGGGATGTGGTCCAACGAGTTGTATGTAGCCGACCATCCTCGGGGCGGAAAATATTTTTGGCTCACCGGTGAGTATACCAACGAGGAGCCGGAGTGTACGGATACGGATGCGTGGGCTTTGGCACACGGCTATGTGGCGGTAACTCCCGTCACGGTGGACGTGACGGCTTATCGGGCTATGGATGGACTCAAAGACTTGGAAGTTTTATGAAATATTATCTGATTGTCGGTGAGGCCAGTGGGGATTTGCATGCGTCTCATCTGATGAAAGAACTGAAAGCCCGGGATGCCGAAGCGGATTTCCGCTTTTTGGGGGGAGACCTGATGAAGGCGCAGGGCGGGACTTTGGTTCGGCATTATAAAGAATTGGCTTACATGGGGTTTATTCCCGTGTTGCTCCATCTGCGTACGATACTGCATAACATGAAGGCGTGCAAACGGGACGTGTTGGAATGGAATTCCGATGTGTTGATTCTGGTGGATTATCCCGGTTTCAACTTGTCTGTGGCGGAATTCGTGCATGCGCATAGTCCCATACCGGTATATTACTATATATCTCCCAAGATATGGGCATGGAAGGAGTATCGTATCAAGAATATCAAACGCGATGTGGACGAGCTTTTTTCCATCCTTCCGTTTGAAGTGGATTTCTTTGAGGGGAAGCATCATTATCCTATTCACTATGTGGGTAACCCTACATTGGACGAAGTGGAGGCTTACAAAAGGGAAAACGAAAAAGACTTCGGACGTTTTGCGGAAGACAACGGCTTGGAGGGCAAGCCTGTCTTAGCTTTGTTGGCCGGGAGCCGTAAGCAGGAAATCAAGGACAACTTGCCCATGATGGTAGAAGCGGCTTCCGTTTATGAGGGGCAGTATGAGTTGGTGTTGGCGGCAGCTCCTAATATAGACCCTGAATTTTATGGAAAAGTGTTACGGGGCAGTCGTGTGAAAATCCTGTACGGCCAGACCTATCGTATATTGCACCATGCCTGCGCAGCTTTGGTCACGTCCGGGACGGCCACGTTGGAGACAGCCCTTTTCCGGGTGCCCCAAGTGGTGTGTTATTATACGGCCTGCGGCAAACTGGTTTCTTTCTTACGTCGGCATATCCTGAAAGTCCGTTATATTTCGCTGGTCAATCTGGTAGCCGGGCGAGAGGTGGTCAGGGAGTTGGTGGCCGACGGGATGAGCGTGGGGAATATACGGGAGGAACTTTCCCGGATTCTGTCCGGCGGAAACGGACGCACAGCCATGTTGCAGGGCTATGAAGAGATGGCTGTCAAGTTAGGGGATACCGGTGCGCCCGCGAAGGCGGCAAGTCTCATGCTTCGTCTGTTAGGACGTGGCGTGGGACGGAAAGCCCCTTCCGATAGTTGTCGTTAAGACAGACCTGTATGGATAATGAAAGAGCGGAAACCGTTGCTTCGAGCGAATGGTTCCCGCTTCTTGTATCAGGTATGGCCATCAGGCCGGGTAGCTTTTTCTCCTTATTATAATAAGGTAAGGGTGTAGAGGTAGATGACGGAAGCCGGAATGGCCAACAACGAACTGTCGAAACGGTCGAGCATCCCTCCATGTCCCGGCAGGATATTGCCGCTGTCTTTGATTTGCAACTGCCGTTTCAGAAGGCTTTCCACAAGGTCGCCCCACGTACCGAATATTACTACCGTGAGCGCCAGTCCCAACCATTCCCATCTGTCGAGCGACGGTTCGAAACAGGCAAAAATCTGTGAAGCGGCTACGGCTACCAATCCCCCTCCGACGGAACCCTCCCACGACTTGTTCGGAGAGATGCGCGGGAACAGTTTGTGACGGCCGAAAAGCGAACCGAAACAGTAAGCTCCGGAGTCGCTGGCCCAAAGGAATACGAATACGGACAACGGAAGCATGCCCGTATATGCCACGCCGATGCTGTAAGACACTTCGGGCTGGTAAGCCAGGGCATTGAGCGACGCAAACGGCAGAGCTACGTACATTTGGCTCATCATGGTATAGGCCCAGTTGTTCAGTGCATGTTCGCTTTTCAGGTAAAGTTCACTGACCAGCAGGTACACCACTGACAACAGATACGGGATGAATACCCCGGAAGGAGTAAGATTGCTGCAAAAGCCCGAAACGGCTAAAAAAAGGTAAATCCCGGCCACCGTACAAATCACCGCATTGGTTTGTACATCGGCCCGTCGGTTCACCACTTGGCAAAACTCCCATACGCTCAGACCCGTTATTACGGCAAAGAGCAGGGTGAATGTGACGTTACTCCATAAAATACCACCCACCAATACCGCTACGAAAGCGATACCGGTGGCTGTGCGGAGACATAAATTCTTTATTTTATCGGTCATTTTTCTTTAGGGGCTTGTGTGTCTTGCGGTTTCTCGGCCTCGTGATCGGATGTTTGTGCCGTGGCTTCCGTAGGATGTTCGGCCGACGCTTCCGTCGGTTGCTCATCCGAGGCTGGCGCACCCTGTTCTTCTTTTTGCTCGTCAGACTCCTGAGTCATCTCGTCTCCCGGGAGTTCTTCGTTCATGCTAAGCAACTCTTCCGTACGGCTGGTCCACGGCCGTTTGCCGAAAATCTTCTCCACGTCTTCGGCGAAAATCACTTCGCGCTCCACCAACACTTTTGCCAATTCCGCATGCCCGTCCTGATGTTCGCGTAACAAAGATTTGGCCCGTTCGTATTGTTCGGCAATCATGTGCTTCACTTCCTCGTCAATCAGTTGTGCGGTCTGGTCGGAATAAGGCTTCGTAAAGTTGTATTCGTCGTTGTTATAATAACAGAGGTTCGGCAATCGTTCACTCATCCCCAGATAGGCAATCATGCTGTAAGCCTGTTTGGTCACGCGTTCCAGGTCGTTTAACGCTCCGGAAGATATGTGTCCCGTGAACAATTCTTCGGCTGCCCGGCCACCCAATGTGGCACACATTTCGTCGAGCATCTGCTCTTTGGTCGTAATCTGTCGTTCTTCGGGCAGATACCAGGCGGCTCCCAGTGCACGTCCGCGCGGCACGATGGTCACTTTAATCAGCGGGTTGGCATATTGCAGGAACCAGGAAATGGTGGCATGTCCCGCTTCGTGCAAGGCTATGGTCTGTTTTTCTTCCACCGTCATGACTTTGGTCTGTTTCTCCAGTCCTCCGATAATGCGGTCTACAGCACTGAGGAAATCTTCTTTGCCTACGGCCTTTTTACCATGCCGGGCTGCAATCAGGGCTGCTTCGTTACATACGTTGGCGATATCGGCACCGGAGAAACCGGGCGTTTGACGAGCCAACAAGTCAATGTCTACCGTGCTGTCCGTTTTCACCGGACGGAGATGGACTTTGAATACGGCTTTCCGTTCATTCAGATCCGGCAAGTCCACGTGTATCTGCCGGTCGAAGCGTCCGGCACGCAACAAGGCTTTGTCCAGAATGTCCACCCGGTTGGTGGCTGCCAGAATGATGACACCGCTGTTGGTGCCGAAACCGTCCATCTCGGTCAGCAACTGGTTCAATGTGTTTTCCCGTTCGTCATTGCCTCCCATGGCCGGGTTCTTGCCGCGTGCACGTCCCACGGCATCGATTTCGTCGATGAAGATGATACACGGAGCCTTTTCCTTAGCCTGGCGGAACAGGTCACGCACACGGCTGGCTCCCACGCCTACGAACATTTCTACGAAATCGGAACCGGAAAGAGAGAAAAACGGGACGTTAGCCTCTCCGGCTACAGCCTTGGCCAATAACGTCTTACCCGTTCCCGGAGGACCTACCAGCAAAGCGCCTTTGGGTATTTTACCTCCGAGGTCGGTGAACTTCTTCGGATTTTTGAGGAACTCCACGATTTCCTCCACCTCCATTTTGGCACCGGCCTGTCCGGCCACGTCTTTGAAAGTCACTCTCGTGGCTTCTCCTTTCTCAATCAGTTTGGCTTTGCTTTTACCGACGTTGAACACGCTTCCGCCCGTAGGGCTTCCGCCGCCCATCCGTCTCATGATGAATACCCAGATGGCGATAATGAAAAGCAAGGGGAAGAAGTTCCAGAAGATATTGCTCATGAAGTCGTTGCTCTGTTCGAAGCGCAAGTTTCCCTTGAAATTGTTGTTCGCCCGGGCTTCATCCACGAGGTCCATCAGTTTTTCGTTGGAGGCATATTCCACGGTGACCATCGGAACCGTTCCTATTTTCTTGAAGTCGTCCGTGCCGAACACATCTTTCAAATGTTCTTTCGACACATACATTTCCAATACCCCCTTGTCTTTTTGCGCAATGATTTTAGAGGCATAACCGCTTTTTACGTATTGTTCGAACTGCGTGTAGTCCACCGTTTTAGAGGAACTTCCACCCGTACCCGTAAAGAAGAGATACACCAATATCACAATGATAATGCCGTAAATCCAGTTCATGTTGAACCGTGGCATTTTATTTTTGTTTTCTTTTTCGTTCATAATGTTTTTAAGGTGAGTTTAGTCAATGTCGGGAAGAGAAGTCAGTTGTGCGTCTGCCCATAAGTGTTCGATGTCGTAAAAGTCGCGTGTTTGCGGCAAGAAAACATGTACGATGATGTCCGTGTAATCTATTGCCACCCACTCGGCGTTTCTCAACCCGTCCACGGCTACAGGTTTGGCGTGCGCCTTAAGCCGTGCGGATTCCCCGATGGATTCCGCTATCGCCTGCACCTGTGAGGGCGAATTTCCTTGGCAGATGATGAAATATTGGCAGATGGTGTCACCTATGTTCGTCAAGTCGGCTACGACGATGTTCTTTCCTTTCTTGTCCTGTATGCCCTCCGTGATGGCATTTACTAATTGTTGCGTTTCGTTCATGCGTTAATTCATACATAATTTGTCGGGCAAAGATAGTATATAATATGTTATCATTCCAATTTTTAGGCTCAAAACCCTTTGCTTTTTATCTTTTTTAGATAATATAATCCGGTTTGTGCCTGGCGGTTCGTCCGGAAACAGAGAGAGACCATCGTAGAGGAAGATTTTTATAGACACGGCGGCTTCCCTACGAAAAAAGGGAATAAAAATTTGTGGGTTTGAAAATAAGTCGCTAAATTTGCAGTCGCAAAAAGGACAATGGGCTATGGTGTAATGGTAACACAACAGATTCTGGTCCTGTTTTTCCAGGTTCGAATCCTGGTAGTCCAACACGAAGCTTTCCTCATGGAGAGGGGAGCTTTTTTTATGTGCGGCGGTTGATTCCGAGACGACGTGCAGACGGCTTTCTTTCCTTCCCAGGGATTTTGCAAAAAGATCTTTCATCTTTCAGGTTGTATCGTAAGTCTTTTAAAACAAGCATATTGTGTCCTGAAGGATGTACCGGCCATCTTTCAGCCGAAGCTTTCCCCCTTCCTTATGGAGGACGGGAAAAGGCCTTCCTTAAAAGGGCGTTTTTTTCTGCGCCAAACGATTTTTCAATCTCAGGCAAGCGATTTTTCGTTCTGCGCCAAATGATTTTCCGCTTTCAGCCGGTTGGTTTACCGTTCTCATCCTGACGGAAGGCTGAAAGATGGGTATCCCATCCTTCAGTTATTTTATATGTTGGGACACAGTGTGTTATCGTTCAGCCTGAAAGATGAAACCATTTTTCTGAAAACTCTTGGGGGAGGGGATAGGCTTCCTGTAGTTCTTTCTTTACTCATCGTTGGTTGTAATTTGCTACCCATATTAACTGTCGATGGGGAATTTTCGGCTGACAAAATGGATTATGGAACCATTCCGTTCCTTTCCCTGTATTCCGAAGGCGAAATACCAAAATAGTCTTTGAAAGCGGAGGAGAAGTGCGATTCCTGTTCAAAACCGACCTCGTAAGCGATGCTGCTTAACGGGAGACGCTTTTCTGTAAGCAGCCGGGCTGCTTCTTGCAACCGTGTATTACGTATCAAGTCACGTGCCGGTTGGTTGGTGAGTTCTTTTAATTTGCGATATAGGTGTACACGGCTTAGCCCGACTTCGGTAGCCATCATGGCCACGGAGAACGACGAGTCTGACAGGTGGGCGTTGATGCTTTTCATAACCCTTGCCATGAGTTGTTCGTCGGGGCTTTCCATTTCAATCTTATTGATATTGTGTGCTAAGGACTGGCGGCCGGAAAGGGCATTACCAATCCTTTCGTATTGAGCTACTACGTTCAGCATCGTGTGCATTAGCACTTCCATGTTAAATGGTTTGGTTAGATAAGCGTCGGCTCCTATGTCCATCCCCTTGATATGGTCTTCATCGCGGTTTTTTGCTGTGAGCAGTACTACGGCTGTTGTGTTGAGGCGTGGGTTTGTTTTTATCTTACGGCATAAGGTCGTGCCGTCCATAACGGGCATCATTACATCGCTTAGCACGGCTGCGTATGTCTTGGTGCTCATCATGTCAAGGGCCTCTTGGCCGTTGGCACTTTCATCCACGTAAAATCTCTGTCGTAATTCTTGTTTAAGGTACAGGCGGATTTCCTCATCATCTTCCACTATGAGTACTCTATGGCGTACCCTTGGCTTGTCTTTCTTTATTTCCTGTATTTGGGGGAGGGGCGCATATGCTACTTCGCGTTTAGGTTTCACTTCTGTTGCTACAATTTCTTCTTTTCTTAGATGGTTTGTTCCTTTCGGGATGCTCACAGTGAAGCGGCTGCCGGAAGTGCCGTCGGAGTGTCCTTCCACGGTTATGCTGCCATGGTGCAAGATGACAAGTTGTCGTACCAGATGAAGTCCTACGCCGCTACCTGTTACCATGGTTGGGTTGTCGTTTTGAATCTGATAAAAACGGTCGAAGATGCGGTCGCGTTCTTCAGGTGCAATGCCTGCTCCGTTGTCGTCTACCGCAATTTCATAATGATTGTCAAGGCATCGTAATGTTACTTTCACGTATCCTCCGTGTGGTGTATATTTCAAGGCATTGCTTATGAGGTTTACCACTATTTTGTCAAAATGTTCTTCGTCAACGTATGCTATGGTTTCGTTGGTGCAGGATGAGAAAGTGAGGCAGATGTTTTTGCCAGAGGCTAATTCTTTAAAAGATTCGCATACATCGGCAATGAGCGATGCCAGATTGACAGGTGCAAAGCGTAGTTTTAACTTGCCGTGATCTAATTTGCGTATATCCATCAGTTGTCCCACTAAGGTCATTATTCGTTCCGCATTGCGGTATATAGTATGGTAACGTGACAAACGTAACGGGTCGTCGTCGGCAAGCATCAACTGTCGTAGAGGGGCGATGATGAGTGACATGGGAGTACGAATCTCATGTGAAATGTTGGTAAAGAATTGCAATTTTGCCTCGTTGATTTCTTCGCCATGCTTGTGGCGTATCATGGCTCGGTGAGCCTTTATCCGTAGCCATACCTGATAAGCAATGGTCATAAGTATAACCAGTACGATTAATATGTATGCCATCCATGCCCATGCCGTGTTCCACCATGCCTTTCGCACTATGATTTCTACTTTGCGTATATCGCTGTTATTGGCTTTTAGGCACAGCGTGTGGCGACCAGGGCTGAGCTTATTGAACGTTAGTCGGTTTGTTCCTATGGGTAACGTTATCCATGGATCTGAATCGAATGAATATGCAAACGTCAGTCGTTCGGGGCGGTTCAGTTCTTTGGTTGTCAGTTCAATGGTGAAAGTATTGTCATTGTGGGCAAATTCAAAATGTGAGGCGCACCATGTCGCTGTGTCGGTTATTGCCTTGCTGCCAGACATCATGCCGGCTCTTACTGGGCGGTCGTAGAGGTATAGGTCGCTTATCCTCACGTGCCAGTTTGTATGTGGAACCGTTATGTCATGGGGATGAAAGACTGTTATTCCGTTTGTGCCACCGAACCATAGGCGGCCTTCTGAATCCGTTGCCGATGCATTTTTGCTGAATTCGTTTCCTTGCAGGCCGTCTTTGGCAAAGAAGCTTGTGATGGCGTTCTGTTGTGGGCGGTAACGGTAAAGTCCGGAGTTAGAGCTTATCCACAGATCTCCATTTTTTGCGCTTCGGATACCGTAAACCGAACTGTGTAGTCCTGTTTCTTTCAGTGCGGTCATCTGCTTGAATGTATTAAGTTGAGGATTGAAAACCATTACGCCTTCCGAAGTTCCTATCCAGATTTGCCCGTCCGTGCCTTCGTGCAGGCAATATACAATGTAGCCGTGTGACAAGCTTGTTGCGGTAACCTTGTCGTGGTGTAACTCTACTAAGCGCAGTCCATCGTGAGTCCCTACATATAATTTGCCCCTTGAACAATAAAGCAGGCAGTCTATCCATGGCATTAGTACATTATTGATAGTTGTGTCTCGGTTCACTTTGCCGGTTTGGGGATTAAACATAAATAAGCCAGACCCCATTGTGGCGATCCATAGTCTGCCATGTGCGTCTTCTGCAAAATCGAAGACACGGGTTTCTGTTTTTCCGGTTGGGGTGATGAGGGGCATATAGACACATTTTCCCGATTTCTCGTCGAAACGCCCCATACCTCGTGTGAATGAACCTATCCATAGTTGCCCCCGCGAGTCACGATATATGCGTAATATTGTGGGTGGGATTCCTTTTTCCTGTGGCTTGTAATGGATAGCTTGCTTCATGCCTGAATCAATCCTGTATATTCCGTCTCCATCTGTACCAATCCACATTCTGCCATCAGAGTCTGCCCATAAAGTAGTGATGCAAGATTGTCCTATGACATTATGAAGGTTTGATTTGTAACCGATATATTTAAAGCCGCTATCATTATTGGGTAACATCATTATTCCTTTTTGGTAAATGGCCAACCAAATGTTCTTTTCGCAATCACGGAAGATGGAATGTACTTTCAACGAACGGGGATTGAGACTTTGGCATTCTATAGGATAGTCGTTCAATGTATTTCCATATCGTGAATCGAACCATTTTACCCCATAACCGTCTGTTCCTATTAATAGACGGCCTCCATCAGTTTCGCAAAGTGATTTTAGTGGGAAGCCGGTATGAAGTAGGATTGAAAAACATTCTTTTTTTTCATCGTATGCCATCAGTATGCCTTGTACGATGTCGCAAGCGTAAATGCGGCCGTCAGTCGTGGCACAAATGTCGGTAAGTGTCATGTCGGGAAGCGGATTGGCATAGAAGTGATCCTTCCCTTTGTTTGTGCGGCAGTACACACCTTTGTCTGCTGCCACAACCCACAGCCTTCCTTTGTTGTCAAGGGCCATGCGGCCGGTATGTACGTCGGCAAAACTTGCCGGTGCTTTATTTATCCTCAGTTCATTATGAAAGATAGATAGCTGTACAAGCATGTGTCCTGATGCCCATACTTCACCATTAGGCAGTGTTTTTACGTCATACGTGTTATTTATAAAGGGTTTCCCGTTTCCGCTCCATCGTGCCACAGGTGAAAAACGGTCGGTAGCGTGGTCGTAAAGTTGAATGCCTTGGTTCGTCGTTACATACATACGTCCTTTTTTATCTTCATACACGCCTTGTACTTGATTTGTGGCTATGGAGGTGGAATCATCCGTTGCATGGCGGTACACTGTGAATTTTGTTCCGTCATACCTGTTCAAACCGTCCTCTGTAGCTATCCATACCATTCCATGTTTGTCACGCCACACTTGGTTTACCATGCTACTTGATAGCTGTCCGTCAGTTGTAAACAGCCAGCCAGTCTGCGCTGCGGTGATTACCGGGTACAGCCACAAAACGATTATTTGCCACAAATAGCGCATACGATTCCTTTTTGGTTTAATATCACAAAATTATAGTTTTCACACAAGAAAATATCCCGTTCATTTGATTTTTTATTGTAGTGTGTAACCTTTGCATAAGTTTTTGTAACAAGGGACTGTACTGTAAATGAAAGTTTTGCCATACTTTTGAATCGTATTTATATGTCATGTCACAATTTATATAATATTATGAAGAAAAGCAATTATCGTAAGTGGTGGCTATTGCCACTCGGTATGGTCGTATGTCTGGCTGGTATGGCGCAGAATCGATTGCCACGTGCTAACAGTGAAGCACGCGAAAATGTGATTTCACTTTCGGGTGAATGGCAGTTCCAAAGGGATGACCAGCGGGCAGGGAAACAGGAAAAATGGTATAACAGGACATCGTTCAACGATAAGATTATGTTGCCCTCTACAATAGATGAGCAGCATAAAGGGAGTGCGGAGGCCAAACAGGATGGACGTTTTACGCGTCTGTATGCTTACGAAGGGCCGGCGTGGTATCAACGTACGGTTGACATCCCAGCCATGATGGAAGGCTGTAGCTTGTTTTTATGCCTTGAACGCACAAAAGTGACAGATGTATGGTTCGACGGTCAGTATGTGGGTAGTGACAGTTCTTTGATTACGACACAGAAATTCTTGCTCACGGAACAGGCTGTGCCGGGTGTTCACCGTATTACAGTGCGTGTTACCAATGGGGCGGATGAGAATCCTCCAGTTTCCGGCTGTCACCAAATGAGTAATGGCACGCAGACCAATTGGAACGGTATACTTGGGCGTATGGAAATACATGCAGTACGGGATGTGTGGTTAGAGCAGGTTCAGGCGTATCCTAATTTGGCTGACCGTAATGTTAGATTGCGTTTTCATATAAAAAAGAAAGGGCAAAAGATGGAGGGCAGGATGCAGTTGGAACTGCAATCTTGGAACACCAAAAAGCCTCACGTATTTGAAACGTTGATGTTACCCGTCGTGATGGAATCCAATGATACTGTATTTGAATATGTTTACCCGTTAGGTGATAAGATGCAAACATGGGATGAGTTTTCTCCTACGCTTTATCGGGTGAAAAGTACTTTGACTACCACTATAAACGGGATGAATGTCAGTTCCGTGCGGGAAACGGATTTCGGAATGCGGGAAATAACTTCCGACAGCCAGGGCTTTGTGATAAACGGCAGGCCTGCTTTTATGCGGGGCAAGCACGATGCGGCGGTATTTCCTCATACCGGATATCCGCCAATGGACGTTGACGAGTGGATACGTATTCTTAAAATATATAAAGATTATGGCCTCAATCACGTACGTTGTCATACATGGTGTCCGCCATTGGCTGCATTCGAGGCGGCCGATATAGTCGGCATTTATTGGTTGCCCGAACTTCCGCATTGGGGAGCTGTTGGTGGAAAGGTCGATATAATACAGGGCGATGTGGAACAAAAAACAGAGATTTATGATAATACTACCAGTTATCTTGTATCCGAAGGTTTCCGCATGCTTGATGAAATGGGAAGCCAACCTTCATTCACCATGTTTGAATTGGGGAATGAGATGAGCGGGAGTCGCGAAGAAATGTCCAAAATCATCTCGAAGTTCCGTGACCATGATCCGCGTCATCTCTATGCCGGTGGTGCTAATAATTTCCTTTGGGCTCCTCAGTTTACACAGGGTGATGACTTTTGGACTACGACAATGACAGGAGGGACTTATGGGGCAGGGGTATATCATGACACCAAAGGACTTGAGGTACGTTCATCATATCCCAACCACAATGAAGGGCATGTCAATAATATTTTATGTGGTACGGATTATGACTATTCATCGGCTATTACCCGTTTTGATAAGCCTATAGTAAGTCATGAAACCGGGCAATATCAAGTTTACCCTAATTATAACCAAATAGAGAAATTTACGGGGGTGACGCGGGCTTATAATTTAGATACTTACCGTCAACGGTTAGAAGAAGCAGGAATGGGCGATCGTGCAGAAGATTTTTTCCGTGCTTCTGGACAGTTGGCTGCGCTTTGTTATCGTGAGGATATAGAGAGTGCGATTAGGACTGACCGTTTTGGCGGTTTTCAATTGTTGGACTTGCAGGATTATCCGGGGCAGGGAACGGCTCTTGTAGGAATGCTTGATTCTTATCTCGATTCAAAAGGTATCATAACACCGGAGCAGTGGCGTGAGTTCTGTTGTGAGGTGGTTCCTTTGTTACGCCATAAAAGTTTTACTTATACGACTGATGAAACATTCAAATCCCGTGCTGTGATTGCCAATTTCGGGGCTGCCGACCTTTCATTGAAGCCGGAGTGGACAGTCAGCTATGCTGATGGCGCACAGATAGCCCACGGTTCTTTGGCACAAACCACAATGCCGTGTGGCGCACGTACGGATGTGGGTTCCATAGAGTTTGACTTGAGTGAGGTCAAGGCTCCGTGTAAGTTGACTGTCACTTTGTCGTTACCAGGAACATCTTATCATAACAGTTATTCCATATGGGTATATCCGAGAAAAGTAGACACCAGTGTGCCCCAAGGCATCAAAGTATTTTATTCTCTCAATTCAGAGGCACAAGCAGAACTTGAACGTGGGGGAAAGGTGCTAATCCTGCCTATGTCGGCGGCTATACCTACAAGTATTGACGGGGCTTTCCAAAGTGATTTTTGGTGTTACTCCATGTTCCGTGGTTACGATCCGCCCGGAACCTTGGGTATTTGTCTTAATCCGCAACATGCTGCTTTTGATCAGTTCCCGACAGAATACCATAGTAATTGGCAGTGGTGGAGAATGCTGAAGAATGGGCGACCCATCAATTTGAATACTTTACCCCAAACATTCCGTCCTATTGTCGAGGTAATAGACAACGTGACACTCAACCGTCGTCTCGGCGTGATGTTTGAAGCAAAAGTCGGCTGTGGCCAATTGTTGGTGTGCAGTATGGATTTACAGAACTTGCAAGCTTATCCGGAAGCGCGTCAGATATATGCCAGTTTGTTGGGGTATATGGCCAGTGATAAGTTCGCTCCCACGCAAGAACTTACAATAGAGCAGTTGGGTACCGTACTCACTTCGGGTGTTCCGACAGAGACAAAAGTAACACGCTCTATCCGTATCGACGATATGAACTTTTCTGTCAGTCCGGCTGCGGACTACAAACTTAGTGGCCGTACCGTGACTTTCGATCATTCCAACAATCTGTTTTGTACTGTTACCGATGGGAGCAAGGGGTATATAAAACTCAATGACAAGTATGCCCGTTTGTTGATACCGGTAATGAAATGTGCGTCTAAAGGTTCTTTCGTCTCTTCAAATACCACCCTGCACTATATTGACACTATCGGCCATTACCGTATGCATGTTATTGGAGATGTCAAGTTCAATCAGACGGACAGTACGCAATGGATTATACAACTCGATGCGTTGGATGGAGGAGTACAAGGTATTGTCGGGCTTAGTAACACCAATTGGGGATCGGTGCTTACATTGACGTTGGGGGATGTCTGCTTGCAGCAAACGGTTGTGGCTCCTTACATCGGTGACGTGGAAAAGAGTAGGGTGCCTATTGCCAATATGCAAGAGCCATATACGGGAGGATTGTTCGGTCCTTCATGGGAGTCGTTAAGCCAATATCAAGTGCCCGAATGGTTTCGTAATGCTAAATTTGGAATATGGGCACATTGGGGGCCGCAGTGCGTACCTGAGCAGGGAGATTGGTATGCCCGGCATATGTACGAACCGGGGCATCGCCATTACCAATATCATGTGGAGCATTATGGGCATCCTTCGCAATTTGGTTTTAAAGATATAATACATACTTGGAAGGCTGAAAATTGGGAACCTAATATGTTAATGAATTTGTATAAACGGGTTGGTGCGCGCTATTTCATGGCAATGGCCAATCATCACGACAACTTTGACCTTTGGGACAGCCGATATCATAAATGGAACTCGGTAGACATAGGTCCGGAGAAAAATATCATTAATGTGTGGCAAAAAGCCGCCCGTGCCGAAGGACTTCCTTTTGGGGTGAGTGTACATTCGTCGCATGCTTGGGTATGGTATGGGACAGCACGTGGTGCCGATACGGAAGGTGGGATGGCTGGGGTGCCTTACGATGGTAACCTCGCCGTTTCCGATGGGGTTGGCACATGGTGGGAAGGTCTTGACCCACAAGAACTGTATGTACAAAATCATGAGCCTAATCCATGGATGTCGTGGGATTGGAATGCGGGGGATCCAAGTGTGGAGTATTGTGAGGATTTTTACAATCGTACAGTGGATTTGATAAATAAATACCAGCCTGATATCGTGTATTTCGATGACACCGCACTGCCTTTGTGGCCTGCTAGCGATGCCGGGTTGTATGTTACTGCCAATTATTATAATAGCAGTATGCAATGGACGGGACGTGCTCCGCAGTGTGTGGTGACAGGTAAGAAATTGTCGGGTATTCAACGGCGGGGGATAGTAGAAGATATAGAGAAGGGAGCCATTGATACGATTAGTGCAATTCCGTGGCAAACGTGTTCTTGTTTGGGAGAATACCATTATCGTCGATCTTATTATGAAGATGATTCTTATAAATCGGCCGAGACTGTGGTGCGCATGTTGTGTGATATCGTGAGTAAAAACGGCAATTTGTTGTTGTCTGTTCCTATGCGTGGTGACGGTACCATTGATGATAAAGAAGAGAGCATACTGGAGGGTGTGGCCAGATGGATGGAAGTGAACTCAGAATGTATTTATGACACACGTCCATGGGTCGTGTTTGGTGAAGGACCTGATGCGGAGACACCACGCGAAGGACGGGAGACGGGGACGTATGGTGCCGACGATTTTCGTTTTACGGTAAAGGATGATAGTCTTTATGTCATCGTGATGAACCGCCCCGCAGACGGGCGAGTTCGTATCAAATCCTTGGGCACTGTGAATGGAAAATGTGACCGGAAGTTCCACTCCCTTGCAGTGCTTGGCGGTGGAGTGCCTGAATATTCACGTGAGCATAATGCTCTTTTAATATCGTTACCTGCATCAGACAGCCCCATTCAGGTCGTTAAAATAGTCTTGTCTAAAGAGCAACTTGAGGTTAAGGAACCTTTCGTGCTGCGTCGTCAGAATAGTGTGGAGGACATGGTGCCTACGTCTAAAACTTTTGGCGAAAGTTACAAAATGACTTCAACCTCGGTGACTTTTGATCATTCCAATGCACTTATCAGCCAAAATACGACCACAAATAACGGTTATCTTCCGGTACCGGAGGGTAGTCAAAAACTGGTCTTGCATATTGACAAGGTTTCATCGCAAGGTGCCTATAATACAGATAATACGACTCTATACTACGTCAATGCTTCAGGTGAACTTTCATCTCATAATTATGGTAAAATAGAATTACCGAGCGAAGGTAATTTTGATTTTGTACTTCCACTTACTCCCGATGTATTGGTTGATGGTTGTCAAGGTTTGCTTAGCATCAGTAATAGTAATTGGAGTTCTGTGTTGACACTGGATGTGAGTGAAGCCTATTTTCAGCGGGGCAATGAGGTCGCATATTGTGCTTGGGGAGATCCGACGAATGAAGATACATACGAGAGGATTACCAACCTGTTGTCGCGGTCTGACCTGAATGTCCTTGACTTGTCTGGGATTGAAGGGTTAGATGCATCAACAGATTGGCATGCGTTGGCAAACAATCCCAATATACTGATATTCACCAATGACAATAAGGCGGAACAAACTAATGAGGTGAGCAAGGGAAGGTGTACAGAACTTTATTTGGAGAGTGGTAGTCCGTCAGGTTTCTACGCTCCATGTTCTTTCACTGCTGAGCATGTTCAGGTAAATGTTCCGGTGGCAGAGGATGGACAGGTACTCATTCTTCCATTTGATATAACTCCTTCTGATGATGTCCACCTTTATTGTTTGACTGCTGTTACGGGCGATTCAGTTTACTGCGAACGTGTGTGGGGGATGGCAGAAGCCAATTCGCCACTGGTGTACTATTCTGACACAGAAGTGGTGCTTTCAGGTAGTGGTATAGTCCAATCCAGTGATTCAGACGTTTCAAGCGAGTTTTTTCATGGTACATATACTCCGGTTATGGTCATCGCCGGTGGATATAAGTGGGGCACTGATGAGAATGGTCATGCCGGTTTTCATCTTTTGCGGACAGAAGCAAATCTTTTGCCTTTCTCATATATACTCAAATATGAAGGAGGTCCGTTTATTCCTTTGCATTTGCCCGATGTAACCACACATATAGAAGATGTCAAGAATACCACTCATGGTCCTGCCTTCTATGATCTCTCAGGCCGTCGTGTTTATGATAATTCGCGTGGTATCCGAGTGTCGAAAGGAAGAAAATATCTGATTAAGTAATCATATAGTTATGAACAAAAAAGTATTGTTTTTATTTTTGGGGTTTGTCCCGCTTCTCGGAGTTGCACAGAACAGACCGTTTGCAGACAAGGAATTACAACGGCAAGTAGACGAAGTTTACAATCGTATGACGGTGGAGGAACGTACAGCTCAACTGTTTGGTATACGTCCGAGTGAAGTGATGGAGAATGGGAAGTTTTCAGTTGAAAAGTGCCGTAAGAAGTATCCTCATGGTTTTGGGCATGTGTGCCAATTTGCTTGTGGATTGGATTTGGACGGTAATGCGTTACGTGACTTTGTAAAGCAAGTACAGTTCTATCTTATGAATGAAACATCAGCAGCTATTCCTGCCATATTTCATGAAGAAGCTATATCTGGATTTGCGGCCAAGGGGGCTACGGTTTATCCGCAGCAATTAGGGCTTTCTTGTACGTGGAACCCGGAACTGGCACGGCGTAAGACTTTTGAAACGGCAAAGGCGATGCGTGCTGTAGGTGCTACGTTTGCTTTGTCGCCCATGATAGACTTGATACGCACAGCTCATTGGTCACGTATAGAAGAATCGTATGGCGAAGACTCCTATCTGACTGCAGCCATGGGAGCTGCCTTTGTAGAAGGGCTGCAAGGCTGTGACTGGCGTACGGGGGTAGCGGCTTGCACGAAACATTTCTTGGGCTATGGTGGTGGTTCGCGGTTACCATGGAAGGAAATTTATGAAGAGGTACTTTTTCCTCACGAGGTCGCTTTTCGCCATGCGGGCTGTAAGGTAACGATGACCTCCTATGGACGTTTTCGTAGCGAGATGGCAGTATGTAGCGATACGTTGATTAACAAAATATTACGTAATGGTTTAAAGTTTGACGGTTTGGTCGTGAGTGACTATGGGGCGGTAGGTTACCTGAGTCAGAATGATACGGCATTGTTGAAGAAGACGGCTGTTGAAGCTTTGAATGTAGGCAACGATTTGGAATTTCCTTCGAATAGTAATTATCGTTACCTGCCTGAACTTTTAGAAAAAGGATTGGTAGACCGCGAGGCGTTTGAAACATCAGTGAAACGCGCACTGATGTTGAAAGCAAAGTTAGGCTTGCTTGATAAAGATGCTCGTTTATGGAACGAGGGGCATATTGATCTTGATCCTGTCGAAGCACGAAAGACTGCTTATGAGTTGGCATGTCAGTCGGTGGTAATGCTTAAAAATGATGGTATATTGCCGCTTGATATAGAAGGACGGAAGGTAGCTCTTATTGGACCAAATGCCAATGCGGCTTGTTGTATGGTGGGTGATTATACCTACCAGTCGATGCGCTTCTTCTGGTGGGGCGGAAAGATAGACGCACATAATCCTGAGATTATAACGTTGAAGGAGGCATTAGGCAGACGTGTGGGAGGCGCACTTGGTTATGAACGTGGTTGTGAATGGAGCCGTCCCGGTGAAGTGAAGCTGGGGTGGGGTGGTGACCCACGTGTACGGCAGCTTACGCTTGGATTGGTGGAAACTCAAGACGATACAGATTGGCAACGCGCCATTCGTTTGGCTGAAGGTAGCGATGTGGTGATAGCTGCATTAGGAGAGAATCCTGCATTGTGTGGAGAAGCGCGTGAACGTAACAGTATACGTTTGCCGGGCGAACAAGAAAATTTGCTTCGTGCACTGATAGCTACAGGACGTCCCGTAATATTGGTGATGTTCGGAGGGCGTCCGCAAGTAATTGGAAATTTGGCCGATTCGTGTGCTGCCGTGCTTCAAGCATGGTATCCCGGTGAAGAAGGCGGTAATGCTGTGGCTGATATTCTTCTTGGTAATGTATGTCCGTCAGGGCGTCTTAGTGTGAGTTACCCCATGAACGAGAGCCGTGCTTCCTATTGTTACAACAATGGTGAGAAGAGTGCTGATGTGGCCTATCCTTTCGGTTATGGATTGTCATATACCGACTTTGAATGTTCGGACTTGTATGTGCCTCGTGAGGTGAAAACAAGTGATGAGAAGTTGCATATTTCCTGTAAGGTGAAGAATGTGGGGGCACGAGTTGGAGCGGAAGTTGTGCAGTTGTATCTTTCTCCCCGTTCCGGACAACCGCTTAAGCCTATCCAGTTGAAAGGTTTTGCCCGAGTGGAATTGGAGCCAGGAGAGAGTCGTAGGGTGGAATTTGTTCTTTCCCCCGAGCAGTTGGCTTATTATACCGATAAAGGATTTTATATGATCGAACCTGGTCGATATGAATTTATGGTTGGAGCTTCATCAGAAGACATCCGGCAACGAGGTTTACTCACGCTTACCGGCCAAGCAGTGAAAGCGGATTTAAGAACTCATTATCTCACGTCATGGAAATAAAACATATTTTTATACTCTTTCTGTTGCTTCTTCCCAATAAGGTTTCAGCACAGTCTTGGACGGCTGATAACGGTAATGGCACTTATACTAATCCTTTGTTTTATGATGAATGTTCAGATCCAGACATCATTCGCGTGGGTGAATATTTTTATATGACCGGTACTACGATGCATTCTATGCCGGGATTGGCTATTTATCGTTCACGCGATCTTGTTAATTGGTACTTTCTTACTTATGTGTTTGAAAGTCTCGAACTTGGTCCTGAATTTCGTCTCGAAAATGGAATGGAAGAATATGGGCAAGGCATTTGGGCACCTTGTCTGCGTTATCACGACGGACATTTCTACATTTTTTCTAATGTCAACAATCACGGTTTGCAAGTCTTTATTGCCGCTAATCCCCTTGGCCCTTGGGAACATAAGCAGATAGGTGGTAAGACCTATGATTTGTCCGTATTGTTCGATGACGATGGTAAGATATACGCCGTTTATGGTTACGATACGGTGAATCTTGTGGAGATAGAGCCTGATTTCTCTGGTTTTGTAGAAGGAAGCCGGCGAACCATTATTCGCGGGGGAAATGCTATGAGTGAAGGGCATCATTTCTATAAAATAGGAGGAAAATACTTCATTTTTAGCGCGAACTATAGTCCGATAGGACGGATGCAATGTGCCCGTGCCGATAATATTTGCGGACCTTATGAGACTCGTGTAGTAAGTACGAAAGAGACATTGGGGACACAACGTGGTTATCGTGTCAACGATGGTATTATGTGGCAACCTGATATGCCTGTGCCCGGTGACAAATTCAATGTATGGAAACCTTTGGAATGGGACTATAAAGCTGCGCCGTTGCACCAAGGTGGGATTGTAGATTTGCCCAACGGAGAGTGGTGGGGATTTTCAATGCTTGATTTTCGTTCTGTAGGGCGTACCACATGCCTTTCTCCCATCACATGGGTGGATGGTTGGCCTTATTTCGGCTTGCCCGGTAATCTTGGACGGACACCACGCACATGGTACAAGCCCAATGTGGGTATTGATGTGGAACCTCATGCACCATTTGTACGTAGTGATAGTTTCGATGGTAAAAGTTTGAACCCTATTTGGCAGTGGAATCACGAACCCAATAACCGTAAATGGGAATTGGCCAAAGGCGTATTACGTCTTCATACAATGCCTGCCGCTCATTTTATGTGGGCACGCAACACTCTTACTCAAAGGGGGATTGGACCTGAATCACAAGTTACCGTAACACTCGATGCCTCACATCTGAAAAATGGAGACATAGCTGGGTTGGCTTTGCTCAACCTTCCTTATGCTTGGATTGGTGTGGTACATACAGGACAAAAACAGACATTGCGTTGGTATGATATGTATAAGAATGATACTATTGACATACCACTTTCTCAATCGAAAGTTTGGTTGCGTGCTTTTGGAAACTTTGATCAAGATATTGCCTGCCTTAGTTACAGTTTCGACGGGAAGCATTTCAAGCAATTAGGCGACAGTATTCTCATGCCTTATCAACTCAAAACTTTCCAAGGTACACGCTATGCCCTCTTTGCCTATAATGCAGAGGGACGTGAGGGTGGATTTGCTGATTTTGACAACTTCAAACTTGATGAACCGTTAGCAGATCGTTCACAAAATATTCCTATTGGACAAATTATTCGTCTCACCAATTATGGTTCTGGTAAGCGTGTGTGGGCTAATCCTCGCGGTATGCTTTGTAGTGCAGCTATAGGAAGTAAGCCCTATGATACTTCGGATTGTTTGTTTAGAGTACATGACCGGGGTAATGGGCGTGTGGTGCTCGAAGCCATGAATGGTACGGGTTTTATCACAGTGGTGGGAGCCGGTCTTGCAGCCGATGTTCGGCTTGTGAAGCAAGAATCAGAAGCCTGTCTTTTTATGTGGCAGGATATGTTGCGCGGACAGTGTATGCTACTTTCGATGAAGACCCAACGTTATATAGGTCTTGATGCTCGTACTGATGAACCCTATTCCGCAGATTGGCCTGGCACAACCCCAAACCGTCGTGACGGTACGGTTTTATGTTGGGAAGTTGTATCGAAAATTTAATGAAGTATTTAATCCTAGCTTTTTATAAATCGGGGAATAAATTTAAGAACGTATAATCATAAAAAAAGCCGCATCCGAAGTAAAATTCCGGATGCGGCAAGTCGTTTATAAATGGTTTGTCTCTTTTATTCTGACTGTGCAGACATTTCCTTGTCGATGGCGGCAATCTTTTCGCCAATCAGGTTCAGTTCGTCTTTCAGCTTCTCCATCTTCTTGTTCATCTCGTTGAGGAGGCTGCTGCCCTTCTTAGAACTGCAAGTCAGGAAGCCCAGATTGTTTTCGTACGTCTTGATTTCGCTGCGTTTGTTTTCGTAGGCCCGTACCAAGCGTTCCCGTTCGCGGGACAAGCCTTGTCCGCCTTCTTTGGCATCGTTCTTCAAGTTGTTCTTGAAGTTGTCCAGACGGCGGCGTGCGGCCGACATGTTCAGGGCTTTGAACAGTTGGTCTACCGTTTCGTGGTAAGCCTTATAGATTTTGTCTTTCTCTTTGAAAGGTACGAAACCGATTTCGTTCCATTCCTTCATCAGTTCTCTTACGGCGTCCTGTTTGTTTTCTTCCTCGTCGGACTCCAACAAGGCTTTCAGCTTCTCGATGACCTGCTCCTTCTTTTGCAAGTTTTCTTTTTCCTCCCCACGTTGGGATGCCGTGTTCTTGCTCTTCTGTTCAAAGAAGTAGTCGCAGGCACCGATGAAACGTTGCCAAAGGGATTCGGAATGCTTTTTAGGAACGGCACCGATGGTCTTCCATTCCTTTTGTATCTGCATGAGCTTGTCGGCCGTAGCTTTCCAGTCCGTACTGTCCTTCAGTGCCTCGGCTTTTTCGCAGAGTTCCGTTTTCTTGGCCAAGTTTTGAGCCTGTTCCTCTTTCAGGCGTTTGAAGAATGCAGCCTTTTCCGTGAAGAACCGGTCGCATGCGCCACGGAAACGCTCGAAAATCTTCACGTTCATCTTTTGAGGGGCGAAACCAATGGTACGCCATTCCTTTTGCATCTCGATGATTTGCTGCGTCTGTGCCTCCCATGCAGTCGCCGTCTTGATGGCCGTCAGGTCGACGGCTTCTATTTTCTCGCAGAGTGCGGTCTTGTGTGCCAGGTTTTCTTCTTCTTTCTGCTTCAGTTCCTCGAAATATTGCTGATGACGTTTGTTCACGGCGGTAGACGCAGCCTTGAAGCGTGCCCAGATTTCTTCGCGCAATTCTTTCGCCACGGGACCCGTTTCCTTGAATTCCTGATGCAAGGCTTGCAACTGTTGGAAAGCGGATATGACATCGGCTTCTTCGTTCAGTTTCTCCGCAGTCTCGCAAAGGCGTGTCTTGATTTCCAGGTTCTTCTTGAAATCGTACTCACGGAATTCGTTGTTGAGCTTCAGTTGGTCGTAATATTGCTCTACGTACAACTGGTAGGTTTTCCACAGTTCGTTGGCTTTTTCTGCCGGGACGAGCGTCAGTTCCTTCCATTGGTTCTGGAGCTCTTTAAACTCTTTGTAGGCTTGGTTGGCTTCCTCCGGCGTGGCACTCAATACCTTGATCCGTTCCAGAATCTCTTGCTTTTTCTGCAAGTTCTCTTCTTTCTGCCGGTCCAGTTCAGCCTGCAATTCAGCTCTTTTTTGCTTGATGACGTTCATGGCCGCCTTGAATTCGTCCTCGAGCACATTCGGTGTCGGAAGGAAAGCCTCGGGCTCGCCTCCGTTTTCGATGAATTGCGCCCGGGCAGCCGCCACGTTTGCCTTATGTATTTTATAGAAAGCCTGTTTCAGGGCGTCCAACTCCTGTTTCTCGGCCGGAGCGTCGGCTTCGGCCAGTTCCTTCACTCGTGCAACGACTTCTTCCTGTGTTTGCGGCACTTCTATCGTTTGATTTTCCGTTTCGTTCACTTCAGGTGCTACGTTTTCTGTTACGTTCTCTTCCGTCTGGAGAGTTTCTTGAGAGTCCATCATGTTACTTGTTTTAGTATCTGATTCGGTTTTACTATTCACTTAATCCGGCACAAATTAAGTATAAAAAACGGTGGAAACCTAAAAAATCTCCTGTTTTTTTACTTTGCCCGGCTTTAAATCCATGTTTTTCGCTTAAAATACCATACGAATGCCACGGTAATGCCCACGGTAAGCATCAAAGCCACCGGGAATCCCCAAGCCCAATTCTCCATGCCGTTGACCAGGTTCATGCCGAGCAAACTGGCGATGAGCGTGGGAAACATGAGGATAATGGAGATGGAGGTCAACATCTTCATCACGCCGCTCGTGTTGTTGTTGATGATATTGGCGTAGGTGTCCATCGTCGAGTCGAGGATGTTGGCATAGATGGATGTCGTCTCGCGTGCCTGGCTCATCTCGATGTTGACATCCTCGATTAGGTCGGCGTCCAGTTCGTCCACCGGAAGTTTGAACTTCAGTTTGGAGAGCAGGGTTTCATTGCCTCGGATGGAAGTGATGAAATAAGTCAGACTGTCTTGCAGGCGCGACAAGTTGATGAGGTCCACGTTGTCCACGTTACGATCCAAGTGTTGCTTGGCTTTCTCGATGAGCAGGTTGATTTGCTTCAGCCGTTTCAGGTACCACACGGCAGACGAAAGGAACAGGCGGAACACCATGTCTACAGAGTCGGTGAATCCCAATCCGCGTTTTTGCTGATAGCTTACGAAGTCTATCATCATGTTCGTCTCGAAATTGCACACGGTGATACACACCTCTTTGTTCAGGATGATACCGAGGGGAATGGTCGTATAAGGCGTACGCGAGCGTACTTCTTTCACGTAGGGGATACGCAGGATGATGAGTATCCAACCGTCGTCGAACTCATAGCGGGCACGCTCGTCGGTATCGGCGATGTCCATTAAGAAGTAATCGGGAATGTGGAGCGTATTCTCCAGATAATCTATGTCGTCCTGAGTCGGACAAGTAACCTGTACCCAGCAGTTGGGTTCCCACTTTTCGAGCGTGCGCAGGCCGCGGTTTGTATTCCAGTATGTTCGCATGAATAAAAATCCTCCATAATTATAACGGAACGGAGGCAGCTCCTTGCAAACCTCTGTCCTACTTAGTTCATATTTTCCGCGTGATAATCGTCCATTTTAAATAAACACTGTGATAAATTGCGGTGCAAAGATACGATAAACCGCTTGAAGTTACAAATAAAAAAATGGCTTTGAGGCCGTTTTTTCTATCTTTTTCCCGGATTATGCCGTTTCGGAAGTTTCCCGGGCCACGGCATTGGTCAGATTGACGAATTCGGCCACGGATAATTGCTCCGGACGGCGGCCGAAAATCTCGGCGGAGAGAAATTCGGTGTGGTCTTTAGGCTGCCGTCCTTCCTGTTGTGCCTTGTGGTCGGCATCTGCCAGCACAGGGCGGATGGAGTTGCGAAGCACTTTGCGCCGTTGGTTGAATGTGGTTTTCACCACTTGTTTGAAGAGCCGCTCGTCGCAGCCTAAGTCCGTCGTGGCGTTGCGTGTCATACGGATGACCGCGCTCTTCACCTTGGGGGGAGGGTTGAATACGTGTTCATGTACCGTGAACAGGTATTCCACGCTGTACCATGCCTGGAGCAGTACGCTCAGGATGCCGTAGGTTTTGCTGCCCGGTCCGGCGGCGATGCGTTCCGCCACTTCTTTCTGTATCATGCCCGTACAGCAAGGGATAAGGTCCTTGTAGTCGAGCATCTTGAAGAATATCTGGCTGGAAATGTTATAAGGGTAGTTGCCCGTAAGTACGAACGGCTGTCCGCCGAACGTCCGTTCCAGATGCATTTTCAGGAAATCGTCTTCTATGATGTTTTCTTCCAGTTGGGGATAGTGGGTGCGCAGGTAGGCCACGGATTCGAAATCAATCTCGATCACTTTGAGGGGGCGGTCTTTGCGCACGAGGAACTGGGTCATGACACCCATGCCCGGCCCCACTTCGAGCACCGGGATTCCGGGGCAGGTATCCACCGTATCGGCGATGTCCTGTGCGATTTTCAGGTCTTTTAAAAAATGCTGTCCGAGAAACTTTTTGGGCTTGACTGTCTTCATTGTTGTTTTTTTGTTTTATTTTTGTGGGGACAAAGGTAATTAAAAAATAGACATAGGCGGCATTGGAAACTTCTAAGATCATTCGTCATGCGTTGAATTTTGCGATTAAGCGAGCGCAGACAGAGCTTGCTCTGAATCTGCCGAGCGTGAGCAAATTATTCAAAATAGCCTTTCCTTTGGTGTTGGGAGGCTTGATTTTGTGGTGGATGTACCGTGATTTCGACTGGAACGGGCTGTGGGACGCGTTGAACGACGGGATGAATTGGACGTGGATGTGGCTTTCCATGCCTTTCGGCGTGCTGGCGCAAATCTTGCGGGCGGCCCGTTGGCGGCAAGCCTTGGAACCGTTGGACGAACGTCCGCGCCTGTCTTCGTGCGTGCATGCCGTGTTCCTTTCATACGCCTCCAGTCTTGTGGTGCCCCGGGTGGGAGAGGTCTTGCGTTGCGGGGTACTGAAGAAATATGACGGGACTTCTTTTACGAAGTCCTTGGGGACGGTGGTGACCGAGCGTATGGTGGATTCCCTCCTGATGTTGTTATTGGCTGCTTTGACCGTCTTGCTGCAAGTCAAGGTGTTTATGGTATTCTTTGCCGAGACGGGAGTGAGTTTTGAAGAACTGGCCGGACGTTTCTCGGCAGCCGGTTATTGGGTCACGGCGGCCTGTTTGTTGGTCGTGCTGGTCTTTCTCGCCGTTTTGGCCAAGCGGTTAGCATGGTTCAACCACACCCGTAACCTGCTCCGCAATGTGGTGGACGGTGTACTTTCTTTGCGCAATGTCCGTCATGTCCCTATATATATAATATATTCGTTAGGGATATGGGCTTCCTATTTCCTGCATTTCTATTTGACTTTTTATTGTTTTTCCTATACTTCGGGATTAGGGATTACGGCGGCTTTGATTGCTTTCGTGGTCGGCACGTTTGCCGTTTTGGTACCCACGCCGAACGGTGCCGGACCGTGGCATTTCGCGGTAAAGACCATTCTGGTGCTCTACGGCGTATGCGAGTCGGACGCTGTCGTGTTCGTGCTCATCGTACATACGTTGCAAACCCTACTCGTCGTCTTGCTCGGGCTCTATGCTGCGGGGGCATTGGCCTTTACCCGCCGGAGGTGCTTGGCCGGAGGGGAGGACGGAACGGAATAAATTGGATTGTTGAACCATAATATAGGTTGTTATGAACGAGATTAAGAACTTGGAACCGCAGATCGTATGGAAGAATTTCCATGCGTTGACCCGTGTTCCGCGTCCGTCTGGACATTTGGAGAAAGTGCAGCAATTCCTGTTGGATTGGGCGGCTGCGCACGGTATAGAGGCTTTTAAGGACAAGGGTGAGAACATCGTCATGCGCAAGCCTGCCACGCCGGGGATGGAGAACCGCAAAAAAGCCGTCATGCAAGCCCACATGGACATGGTGCCGCAGAAGACGGCGGAGAGCCGGCATAATTTTGAGACCGACCCCATCGAAACCTACATCGACGGCGAGTGGGTGAAAGCCAAGGGGACGACCTTGGGCTCGGACGACGGAATGGGGGTGGCGGCCATTATGGCCGTGATGGAAGACGAGAGCCTGGAGCACGGCCCGTTGGAGGCATTGATTACAGCCGACGAGGAAACTTGCATGTACGGGGTCAACCATCTTGCGCCCGACACGTTGACGGGCGACATCCTGCTGAACTTCGACAACGAGACGATGGGCGAATTTGTGGTAGGAAGTGCCGGAGGGGTGAACGTCACGGCATCGATTTCCTATAAAGCCGTGGAGGCAGATCCGGCTGACGTGGCGGTCAGAGTGACGGTCAAAGGTCTGCGCGGCGGACATTCCGGTCTGGAGATTTGCGAGGGTCGTGCCAATGCCAACAAACTGATGGCGCGGTTCCTGAATATGGCCATTCGTGAGAACGAAGCGCGTTTGGCTTCGTGGAAGGGGGGCAATATGCGCAATGCCATACCTCGTGAGAGCGAAGCGGTGGTGACGGTACCGGTTGATGATGTCGATGAGTTGCAGGGACTGGTGGAATATTGTACGGAAATGTTTGCCGAAGAATACCGCGGGGTGGAAGAAAACATCGTGATGACGATGGAGCGCGTGGATTTGCCTGCTACCCAAGTGCCGGAAGACATTCAGGACAACGTGTTGGATGCCATTATGGCTTGTCATGACGGTGTACTTCGCTACATCCCGTCCATTCCGCACATCGTGGAGACCTCGTCCAATCTGGCGATTGTCAACGTGACGCCGGAACGTGCGGAAGTGCTGATTCTGGCACGCAGTTCGAGCGAGAGCATGATGGACTATATCGGAACCATGTTGGAAAGTTGCTTCAACATGGCGGGCATGAAGGTGGAATTCAGTGGCCGTTACGGGGCATGGCAGCCTAATTTCGATTCGCAGATTACGGCACAGATGGTGGAAATCTATAAGGAAATGTTCGGCGAAGAGGCATTGGTGCAAGTGGTGCATGCCGGTTTGGAGTGCAGTCTTATCGGGGAGGTATATCCTGATATGGATTTGGTAAGTTTCGGTCCTACGCTCCGTTCGCCGCATACGCCGGATGAGCGTTGCCATATCCCTTCGGTGGCCAAATTCTGGGCGTTCTTGAAAGAACTGCTCCGCCGGATACCGGAGAAGGCATAAATTTTTTCCATGAAGGCCATGGTATGTTTGGGAGATAATGGGAGGCATGCCACGGACGGATGGCCGCATGGCGTTGTGAAGATTTCTTACCGTTTTGGTTTGAGCCTGTAATTTACTGTGTTTTAGTCTATTGAATGCTCTAAAAAGTTCTCCTTAGATTCGCAAATCAATCTGCGCCAAACGAAAAATCAATCGCTTGAGACTGATTTTTCGTTTGGCGCAGAACGATTTTACGCTCTCCTCACTTGTCGTTTTGTCGTGGCTTTTCAGGTTTTTGGGCTTTGGGTACGGGTGAACTGGAAACCCGGTCGGTCTGTGATGTACGGTTTTTAGAATATTATAACGTTGAATAGTTTCATTTCTCAAGAAGAATGCCGTTATTTGCATAAATCAGTACTAAAAACCAAAAGAAATAACTATGAAGCAAAAAATCTTATGGAGTATATGCGCGATGTTCCTTTGTTTCGGAACAGGGTGCCCGGCTGCGAGTTTCGATGATTTATGGAAACAAGTGGAAAAATATGAAAGACAAGATTTACCGAAATCAGCTTATAAAGTGGTGGAGCAGATAGCCGCCAAGGCGGACAAGGAGCGGAGAAAAGGTCAGCAGATGGCAGCTTTGCTCTACGGTTGCAAGCTCCGTCAGGACATCGTACCCGACAGTTTTTATTCCGACATTATGAAATTGGAACGGCTTAAACGGCAGACTGCCGACGAGGTTCAACGGGCGGTGCTGGCCTCCGTGTTGGGAGAATTGTATGAAGACAATGCCAACCGTAATCGGAATTACAGCGACCGGACGGACGCTCATCCCGACAGCATCCGCGAGTGGTCGTGGGAACAGTTCATGAAGGTCTCGTCGGAGAATTACCTGCTGTCCATGGCCCGTCCGGACTTGTTGGCAGCGGCCAAAGCCGCCGACTACATGCCTTTTGTGGAAAAAGGGAAGGATGCCGGTTACTTCGGCGGGGATTTGCTGAATGTCATCGGACGGCGGGCAGTGGCTATGAAGCGGTACAGGAATGTCACGGTAGAAGATGTGGACAAGGACGTGTATGGACGAATGCTCGCCGTCTATCGGAAAAATGGAAACCGTGAGGCGGAGTTGTTGGTGATGTTAGACTCTGTCGGGCATGTGGTACGCGTGTCGAATGAAGGTGTGGCGGAGTATGACCCAGAGGATGTGGAAAGGCGCGAACGGGAAGTGCTGCAAACCGAAACGTACAAGACGTATGAGAGGATGCTCGCTCGTTTCGGCGATTTGCCGTTGGCTGCCGAAATTTACCTGCGCATGCTCGATTTGGAGGTCAGTCCGCGCCTGAAGGTGCAATGGATAGAAGAAAGCTATGAAAGATATAAGGCTTATCCGCGGGCCAAGGAGTTGCTGAACCGTCGGGAAACGTTGGAGGCGCCTGCGATGAGCTTTCTTCTTGGCAGTAGTGTGAACTCTGACATGGGATATACGGCAAGGGTGGAACACCGCAATGTGTCCGGAGTGGAGTTGAGTTGGTACCTGATGCCGGAGGGAGAACCCGAGTGGGAAAAGGTGGAAACGAAGTACCGGCGTGACCGGTTGTCTTACGTGAAGCGATATGGCCGGTTGCAGAAGACGGAGCATTTGACATGGAAGGCGTATGCGCCGTACGAGTCCGTGACGGACACTTTCGATTTGAGTGTTCCCGGTGTGGGCTACTATATGATAGTCGCAAAAGCGGACGGCCAAAAAACGCCGCAAGCTTCCCAAATTCAAGGGGTGAAGTCGTCACGCTTGTTGTTGGTGGGAGGTTTCTTGCCGGACAGCACCAGCCTTTGCACGGTGGTGGAGGGTTGTACGGGGCGTCCCGTGCCGTCGGCCACGGTGGAATGGTACTACCGTGACACGCTGTTGCATACTGCTCTGACGGATGCCGAGGGAAAAGCCCGTTGGCGTGATGCCGGTTATGTCCGGAACCATATAGGGCGTTATAACCTGGTGATAAAGGCGTATAAGGGGGACGACCGTTATGCGCAGCCTTGGCAAGAGCGTTTCGGAGTGCCTTTCCGTAAGGACGGCTCGACATACGGCAGGGTGCGTTTATATACCGACCGTGCCATCTACCGTCCCGGGCAAACGGTGTATGCGGGCGGCCTGTGTTTCGATACGAGACTTACCGAGGAATGGGTCGTGCCGGCGCGTGAGGTGGTATTGGTATTGCAGGACCCGAATCGGAAGACCGTGGCCGAACAAACCGTGAAGAGCGATGAATATGGTACGTTTTCGGCGGCCTTTACCTTGCCGCCGACCGCTTTGTCGGGGGATTATGTGCTGAAGGCCGGCACGAGGAGCATGGTTCTCAGGGTTGAGGAGTACAAGCGTCCTACGTTTGCAGTCCGTTTGGATGAGTTGGGCGGACATTTCCTTCCGGGCGATACGGTATGTTTGACGGGCATGGCCATGAACTACAACGGGACACCTTTGCGAAACGCCCGCGTGTCGGCCATGTCTTCCGTGGTTCGCGCCCTCTACCGGACTGTCAACGGGGAAAAGGAGCTTCCGCTCGATACGGTATATACCGGAGAGGACGGACGGTTTTCTTTGCCGGTGCCGGTTCGGGAGGTAAAGAACATGCGGGTAGGGTTCGGCGTGCGCCAGATGGTGGAGGTGTCGGTCATGTCGGCATCCGGTGAGGCGCAGACATCCAAGACCTCTTTCCCCTTGACCAAGGAAGGCTTGCAGCTTACCTTGCAGGGGGCGATTCCGTGTGTGAAAGACAGCCTGCCTCCTTTCAGGGCAGAAGTACGCACGGCTGCTGGGGCGCTTTACACGGATTCTGTAGAAGTGACCGCCGACCTCTTCCTGTTGGAGGAATACCGACGGACGAAAAAAGTGCTGTCCGGTATTCATCTGCTAGCCAACCGTGAGGCGCGGGTCGCAGAATTGTCCGCTCTTCCCTCTGCGGATTACGAGTGGGTGGTACGGGCTGTGGCGGAAGGCGACACAGTGGAAGCCTCTCATAGAATCAGGCTTTTTAGCTTGTCTGACCGCCGTCCCGGGAACAAGGATAATCTATGGTTCCATTGCGTGAACGATACGGTGCGCTTCGGCCGGCCGGCCCGTCTGATGGTGGGCAGCGCGGCGGACAGTGCCACGCTTTACTATATGCTTTTCTGCGAAGACCGGATATTGGAAGAAAAAGTCTATACCTTGTCCGACACGATCCTGAATTTCACATACTCCGAAATTCCGGAAGGGACGGACGGTATGCATGCTGTGTTCTATTTGGTTCGTGATAACTTGTATGCTACGGCTGGTGCGTATATTGTGCGCCCGCGTCCCGACAAGGAGTTGCGTTTGTCATGGACTTCTTTCCGCGACCGTTTACAGCCGGGCACGGAAGAAACATGGCGTCTCCGGGTCACTCTTCCGAACGGTAGGCCGGCTCCGGCTCAGTTGATGGCCACGCTTTATGATGCTTCTTTGGATGCCTTCAAACCGCATGTTTGGTCTTATTTTAGTTTCCTTCCTTTTTCTTTGCCAGACGTAAGACTGGAAAGTACGCCTCGGTTCGGTTCTAATTATATAGCCTACCATGCCCCGGTCCACTCTTATGCCGTCAAGCCCCTGCGGTTCGACTATTTCAATCCGATGATGATGGCGTGGGGCGGCTTGCGTACCGTGGAAGAGGTGCTCATGATTGCGGACAATAGCCTGGCAATGGGCGCGGCACCGCGCAACGGTAGGATTGCCGGGATGGAGGTGGCAGTGGGGAAGCAGAAGGCCGCGCCTGCGGCCGGTGCGCCTGAATACATGGCTTTGAAATCCCCCTCGGAGGAGGAGCAAGCTTTGGTGGAAGGTGCCGCAAAGGCGGAAATGGATAAGGCTCCGGGCGTGGCCGTCCGTGAGAATCTGAATGAAACGGCCTTTTTCTATCCCCGTTTGATGGCCGATACGAGCGGCGTGGTGACCTTGCGCTTCACTTTGCCCGAAAGCCTGACAACGTGGAAATTCATGGCTTTGGCCCATACGAAAGACATGATGGCGGGCTTGTTGACGGACGAGGTGGTGGCCGCCAAGGAGGTGATGGCCCAACTCAGCCTGCCGCGTTTCGTGCGGATGGGCGACCGTGCCACGCTTTCGGCTACGTTGTTCAACTTGACAGAGAAAACGTTGGAAGGCAAGGCCGTGATGGAAGTGTTCGACCCGGCTACGGGCGAGAGCCTTTGGAAAGAGACGGTGAAGGTGGAGATGGAGGCCGAATCGGATACGGTGGTGTCTTTTGCCTACACGCCTTCAGGCACTGTGTCCTTGCCGGCTTGCCGCATAATCTTCGAAGCCGGGGAGCATACCGACGGGGAACAGCGTTACCTCCCCGTTTTGGAGGACAAGGAATGGCTGACGCAGACCCAGCCTTTTGTGGTATCGCACGAGGGGGATACGGTGATACGGCTCGGCGGTTTGTTCCAAGACAACCATCCTGAGGCGGAGCACCGTCGTCTGACGGTGGAATATACGGCCAATCCCTTGTGGTATGCCGTGCAGGCCCTGCCTTCCGTGCTGGAGCCACGGACGGATGATGTGCTCTCATTGGGCGCGGCCTATTATGCTTCCACGCTTTCTTCTACGTTAGCCGTACGGTATCCGCAGGTGAAAACGGCGGTAGAACTTTGGCAACGCGAGGCGGGTGAAGCACTCAAAAGTCCCTTGTCTGGCGGGGAAGACCTGACCGGCATCGTGCTGGAAGAAACACCTTGGGTGGCCGATGCCGAGATGGAGACACAGCGGTTGACGGCTTTGCAACAGTTGTTCGATGCCAACCGTCAGGCTGATTTGCGCCGCCGGTTTGCCGAGGCTTTGGGTAAGTTGCAGCGTGGCGATGGATCCTTCGGTTGGTTCGAAGGGATGTCCGGCAACGCATGGCTGACAGGACGTGTGGCCCGTCTGTTGCTCCGGAGCGGGGCGGGCGTAAAGACAGACAGCCTCTTGACGCAGTATGTGGACGTGAAGAAGATGATGGTGTTTTTGATGGGCAAGGCACACGAAGAAATCATCACGGATAAGGAAAGCCTGCGCGAGCATAAAATCCATGCATACGGAGGTTCCTATTGGTTAGATTACCTTTATTTGGCAAGCCTGAGCGATGTGACGTGGTTTGATGCGTCTGTCCGTAAGGACTTGGGATACATGCAAAGCCGTATTCTGGATTGTGTGGAACAAAGAGAGGCTGACGGAAAAAGACGGATGGCGGGGGATAGTGACAGGCTATCTCTTACCGAAACCGCCCAGGCCGTCATCGTATTGCGCTATATGGGCAAGGCTGATGCCGCCGCCGGACTGGTACGTTCTTTGCGTGAACATTTAGTGGACGGGGCAGAAGGGTTGCATCTGGAATATCCGTCTAACGGTTTTGTGGGTTCCGACCGGAAGATTGCGGTGCATACATTGTTGATGGAAGCATTGTCTGCTCCGGGAAACGCGGATGAAAAGGAACAAGAGGGACTGTGCCGCTGGCTGTTGTCGCAGAAGCGTTTGCAGGCCTGGGGGACTACCACGAGCAGTATGGACGCCGTGTATGCCTTGATGCAAGGGCAAAAACAGGATTTGGTCTTGCGCTCGAATGATGTGGTCCGGTTGGAAAGTCCGAAGGGTGAAGAACTGGCCGTATTGAAATCTTCGGAAAGCAAGTTGGCCGGTTTGGGTACGGTGACGGCTACGGTGGAAGGCCACGAGTTGTCGAAAGGTGCCGGTTTGTTGAAAGTGGAAAAGGCGGAAGACCGTCCGTCCGCTTGGGGGGCGGTGTATGCGCAATACCGTTTGCCGCTGTCCGAGGTCGGCAGTTCCGCTTCGGGTCTTCGCATCCGCCAAGAAGTGGACAATGAACATCCCCGTGTGGGCGACCGCGTGACACTCCGTTACGTGCTCACGTCCGACCGCGACTATGAGTACGTCCGTCTGAAGGCGGGACGCGCGGCTTGTCTGGAACCTGTGGAATCCCGTTCGGGCTATGAATACCGCAATGGTTTGGGGTATTATAAGGAGGTGAAGGACGCTTCGACGAACTATTTCTTCGAGCGTTTGCCCAAGGGAACTTACGTGATAGAGGCGGAATGCTACGTGGAGCGTGCCGGACGCTATGCCCTCGGTGCCGTGAAGTTGAATGGAGTGTATGCACCCGAGTTCAGTGCATACGGGGCAGGAACGGTATTGGAGGTACAGCCGTAAGCATGCTTCTTATAGCGTCTTGTTTCTAACTTTGTAAATGATAGATAATGCAAATGGCGGGAGTGAAATCTTTTTTCTGCGTATTGTGGAGCTTGTGTCTGTGTGGTATCATGGTGGGGCGTGCGGCCGACTATGATGCCTTATGGAAGCAAGTGCGACAGTTTGAACGGCAGGGGCTGACAAAATCTGCTTATGAAATCGTGGAGCAAATCGGTGTGAAAGCTGACAAAGAGCATAAGGAGGGGCAGCAGATGGCAGCTTTGATATATGGCTGCAAACTCCGTCAGTGTATCGTCCCGGACAGTTTTTATGCCGACATAGTGCGTTTGGAGAAATTGAAACGAGACGCCCGGGATGAAGTACGGCGAGCGGTGTGGGCCTCCGTATTGGCCGGTTTGTATAAGGACAATGCAGGTCGCAACCGGAGTGTATGGCTTAAAGAAGTCAAGGGACCGGAAAGAATGCGTGAATGGGCAAGTGGAGAATGGAAAGATGCTTCGGATGCGAACTTCGACTTATCGCTGTCTCATCCGGAATTGTTGGCCGAGGTGAAAGCTGCCGACTATTTGCCTTTCATCGAGCAAGGGGAACATGCTGCCTATTTCGGAGGTGATCTGCTGAACGTCATCGGGCGACGGGCTGTAATGGCACGGAAGGACTACAAAGCGAAAGAAGACCGTGAGGCTGTGGCCGGGTATTGTGCGAAGATGTTGCAAGAGTATCGTAGCCGGAGAAACAGGGAAGCGGAGCTTCTGGTGTTGCTCGACTCTTTGGCTCAGTCGTCCGATGAAATGGTAGGGGAGACCAACCGTTTTGTTTGGGAAGCAAGTTCGGAAGAAAGGGAACGGAAGGAGTTGGACAAAAGGGGATATGGAGACTATTGTCGGTTGCTCGATCGTTTCGGTGATTTGCCTTTGGCAGCCGAAGTTTATTTGCAATGGATGGATTGGAGTGTCACGGCCAAGCGGAAGATAGAATGGGCGGAAGAGGGTTGGAGGAAATATGCTTCGTATCCTCGTGCCAAGAAGTTGCGGGAACGAAAGGATGCCTTGCAGGCTCCTTATGTCAGCATTTCAAAGCGTGACATTCTGTATCCCGGAAAGACATATCGTTGGACGGTTAATTATCGCAATACGGAAACTGTCGCTTTACAATGGTTCAGGATGCCGGAAACCGTACGGAAGGACTCTCTTGATGTATGGAAGGAACGTAAGGTGTTGGCGGATTTTGTGAAGGGGAACGGTCGTCTGGTGAAGTCCGTACAGGTGAAACTGAAGGAGGGACAACCTTGGGAAGATTTGAAGGATACACTGGAAGTCGAAACTCCTGGGCTGGGATTGTATGTGGTTTGTATGCGGCCGGAGGGTGTGCTTGGAATGGAAGAGGGACTGCTGTATCCCATTTGTGTGACTCGTTTTCGGGTCGTGACATTGGGTTGGCCGGACAGTTGCTTGCAGTGCCGTGTGATGGACGAGACGACAGGTAAGCCGGTGGAGGACGCAGAGGTAGAGGTTTATGTCCGTGACAGTTTGACAGCCCGGGGTGTGACGGCTGCGGACGGTGCGTTTGTAATCCGTTTTCCGGTGAAGGAAAGGCGTTCTTTGGACGAGATGAAACTTCATGTGGCCAAAGGGGAAGACCGTTATCTTTTTGCAGAAGAATGTGGTTGGGAATATAGGTACAACGATAGATGCCAACCGGAAGAGGACGGCGCGTTGTATACGGACCGAGAGGTATATCGCCCCGGGCAGACCGTATATGTCGGAGGACTTTGCATGATAATGGGTGGCGGTGAAGAACGGGTGCTGCCCTGGCGGAAGTTCGAACTCAGGCTGAAGGATTCTCGGGGTAAGACGTGGGCAACGAAAGAAGTGGTGAGCGATGAAATGGGGACAGTGGCTACGGAGTTTGTCTTACCTCGGTCTTGCCGGGCCGGACGCTATTACATTACCGGGATATATGATTTATGTTATTTCAATGTGGAAGAATACAAACGTCCTGCTTTCGAGGTCAAGTTGGATAAAAGAAAGGAACTCGGGGATACCGTGTTCCTGATAGGGGAAGCTCGGAATTTTATGGGAGTTCCGGTTCGTGATGCCCGGGTCACGGCAACTTCGTCATCGAGGAATTGGGTATATTCCCAGACTTATAGCGAGAAAGAACCGGTTGCGTTGGATACGGTGTATACGGATGCGGAGGGATGGTTTGTACTGCCTTTGCCTCTTAATAGGGAGGGTAGACGGACCGGAAGGGGAAGTTACAGGATTGTGGATGTATGCGTGACGGATAGGAACGGACAGACACAGAACATTACGAAAAACGTTCCCACAGGACCGACCGAAATGCAAATAGGTTTTTTTGTAGGGTCATATTATTGGCATCGTGACAGATTGCCTTCCGTTAAAGTCGGCTTGCGTGAAATTAACGGTGGGGAGCACCCACGTACGGCCCGGGTATTTTATCATCTTTTCCGTTATGGACCGGAAGGGCGGTTGGATACGGTTTGGATGGAGCGTCCTATACAAGCCAATGTACCGGTGACTTTGACGGAAGTGAGGGACTTGGCATCCGGAGAGTACAGATTGCAGATGGAGGCCGTGGCCGGGGAAGATACCGTGAGGGCGCGTGCCCGGGATTTTGTATTGTTGGACTCTACGAACACACGGCCGATAAATGGAAGTTTGGATTGGTTTGATTGTGTGGAGGATACGATAGCCCCGGGATGTCCCGGACGGATTGAAGTAGGGAGTGCCGGAAAGGACGTGACTTTGTTTTACACCTTACTTTATAAGGATCGGGTTCTGGCTGATACGCTTTATACAATCAGTGATACTATCTTGACGTTTTCCTATCCGCAAGCCTTGGACTATGGGGATGTCATGGAAGCCGTGTTCTATTTCGTCAAGGACGGAAGCATGTATAAGCATAGACAAACTTTGAAGGCCGGGCGTCCGTCAAAGCAGTTGCGTATGGAATGGACTTCTTTCCGTGATGGTTTACAGCCGGGAACGGAGGAAACTTGGAAGTTACGTGTGGTGACAACAGACGGGCAACCGGCATCCGCACAAGTGATGGCAACACTTTATGATGCGTCTCTTGAGGGTAAGTTCCCGCATCAATGGAGTGTGCCTTATAAGTATTGCGGGTCATGGGTATATTATAGTTTTAATGATTACGACGGGAATTATTTTTCTTTGAGGACTCAGAAAAAGGTAGAAACCTCAACCGTCAAAAATTTGTGTTTCGATACTTTTGGGGCGAATTTCCTGAATTGGAGAAAAGCGATGGAAGATGTACAGGGAATTACGAAGCGGGAATCCCAAATTTATGATTGTTTGGAAGAAAGTCCTCGTCCTGCCCCTTTGATGCGTTCCGCCCGTGTGGAGGATGGAAGTTTCATGCCGTCTGAGGGACAAAGGAAGGATGAAGACGATGAAATGCGCATCCCGATCCGTAGGAATCTGAACGAGACGGCTTTCTTTTATCCTCGTTTGATGGCCGATGAGAACGGAGAGGTGACGATACGTTTCACCTTGCCGGAAAGCCTGACGACATGGAAATTCATGGCTTTGGCTCATACGAAAGATATGATGACGGGTACGTTTACGGACGAGGCGGTGGCATCCAAGGACGTGATGGCCCGGCTTGACTTGCCCCGTTTCGTAAGGATGGGCGACCATGCCGCGCTTTCTGCCTCGCTTTATAACCTGACACAAAAGACTATCAAGGGCAAAGTGACGATGGAGGTGTTCGACCCGGCTACAGAGAAAACATTGTGGAAGAAGACACGTAAGCTGGAGGTGGCAGCCTCCGCTGATACGGTGGTGACTTTTACTTACGTACCCGTGGAGGGCGTGACGCTGTCGGCTTGTCGCGTTTTGTTCGAAGCGGACAGCCATAGCGACGGAGAACAACGCTATCTTCCGGTCTTGGAAGACAAGGAATGGCTGACGCAGACTTTGCCTTTCGTAGTGTCACACGCAGGAGATACGGTCATCCATCTCGATGGTTTGTTCCAAAACCATCATTCGGATGCGTCACGGCGCAGCTTGACAGTGGAATATACGGCCAATCCTTTGTGGTATGCTGTTACGGCACTACCTTCGGTGCTGGAACCTTCGACAGACGATGCGCAGTCTTTAAGTGCTGCCTATTATGCTTCCACTCTTTCCACTCGTTTGTCTTCGCTTTATCCGCAGTTGAAGAATGCCGTCGACTTGTGGCTGTATGAAAGCGGCGAAGAAATGGGAGGCTCTCTTTCCATGCAGGAAGAACCGGCCGGTGTCGTGTCGGACGAAACTCCTTGGATGATAGGTGCGAAGAGGGAAACACGGCTCATGCAGGAATTACAGCAACTTTTTGACCGTAACCGACAGTGTGATTTGCGCCGCCAATTTGCAGAGAGTTTGGGCAAACTACAGCGGGAAGACGGTTCTTTCGGTTGGTTCAACGGGATGTCCGGTAGTATGTATATGACTTACGGAGTGGCACGTGCGCTGTTGCGTAGTACATCTGGCATAGAAAACGACAGTGTCCTGACGGAACATGTGGACGTGCGGCAAATGATGGAATATTTATTCGGTCGGGCGCATGAAGACGTACAACGGGACAAAGAGAACCTGCGTGTACACAAGGTATATGCATACGGCTGTTCTCGTTGGCTGGATTATCTGTATCTGGCCACGCTTTGTCCGGAGGGATGGTTGACGTCATCCTCTCGGAAAGATATGGATTACATGAGAGAGCGTCTTTTGGAATGTCTTCCGGCGGCGGCTTCTTCTAATAAAAAGCGGCTGATGGGCGATGAGGAACGTATGTCTTTGCCGGAGATGGCTGAGGCGGCCGTAGTCTTTCAGCGTATGGGGAAGGCCGAAGAGGCCGAGTTGTTGATGACTTCCCTTCGCGAACATCTGGTGGATGATGCCGAAGGATTGCACATCGAATATCCGTCTAACGGCTTTTACGGTTCGGCGCGGAAGATAGCCGTCCATACGATGCTGATGGAGGCTTTTCTCGCAGAGGAATTTCCGGACAGTCGTGTTACAGAAGGGCTTTGCCGTTGGCTGCTGGCTCAGAAGCGTTTGCAGGATTGGGGAACTTCTACGGGTAGTGTGGATGCCATTTATGCCTTGTTGCAAGGACAGCCGGAAGGTTTGACGTTCCGTGCGTATGATGCCATTCGCTTACTTTCTCCGCAAGGGAAGGAGTTGGCTCATGCAGTATCTTCGGTGGGAGATTGGGTCGGTTTAGGCGCGGTATCGGTATCTGTAGGAGGAGACGACCTGAAGAAAGGAGCTGGTGCTTTGGCTGTGACGAAGACAGAAGAACGTCCTTCGTCGTGGGGGGCCGCGTATGCTTGTTTTCAGTTGCCTTTGGATGAGGTGGAATCATCCGCTTCGGGTCTTCGCATCCGTCAAGAAGTGGACAATGAACATCCCCGTGTGGGCGACCGCGTGAGGCTCCGTTACGTGCTCACGTCCGACCGCGACTATGAGTATGTCCGTCTGAAGGCGGGACGCGCGGCTTGTCTGGAACCTGTGGAATCCCGTTCGGGCTATGAATCCCGCAACGGTTTGGGATATTATAAAGAGGTGAAGGATGCTTCGACGAACTACTTTTTCGAGCGTTTGCCCAAGGGAACTTACGTGATAGAAGCGGAATGCTATGTGGAACGTGCCGGACGCTATGCCCTCGGTGCCGTGAAGTTGAACGGAGTGTATGCACCCGAGTTCAGTGCATACGGGGCAGGAACGGTATTGGAGGTGAGCGAATGAAACAGGTATTGAATATAACACTCGGTATGGGGATGCTGTGGCTCTCCGCAGGATATGCGGAAGCTCAGCAAGTGGAACTCTTGAAACCGAAAGATTTGGGGCGGTGGAACATTCCGCCGGGGAATTACAGTGGGATAACGCCGATAGGAGACGGGCGCTATGCCGTGGTGAGCGACAAGGAGGCACAAGACGGATTCTTTGTATTCCGTATCCGGCAGGATGAGCGGACGGGACAGGTGACCGAGGTGGTGAATGAAGGATTCCGTGGAACGGATTCCGCATTGAAAAGCGGTAGGGATGCGGAGGGTGTGGCTTTCGTGCCGGAAGATTCTTTGGTGTGGGTAAGCGGAGAAGCCGATCAACGTATTGTGGCCTATCGGACGGACGGCGCACCGGCACATCGGGAATTGGCTGTTCCTTCGTTTTTGGGGCGGTCGGCCATTACGCCGAATTATGGTTTCGAAGCTTTGGGTTACGACCGTGCGTCCGGACTTTTCTGGACCGTGACCGAGAATGCTTTGAAAGCCGACGGCAGGGTGGCAGAGCCCGGTGCAGGACATGGCGTTTGCCTTCGTTTGCAGAGTTTCGGGCGTGACGGGCTGCCGCGTGCGTCGTATGCTTATCCGTTGGACATGCCCGAATCGGAGGCCAAAGGAAAACAGTATGCTTTCGGGGTGGTCGCGATCTGGCCGCAGGAAGGCGGACGCTTGTGGGTGATGGAACGGGAATTCAATGTCCCGAAGAGGCGGTTGAAAGCCCGTACCGATATGAAGATTTATGAGGTAGTACCCGGTTCCGGAACGGCACTTCCGGAAAATACCCCGTCGGAACGGTTGTCCGGCTACGCTTTGAAAAAGGAACCGGTTGCGGCTTTTTCCACCCGCATGCGTCTGGTCAGGCCGAAACTGGCCAATTACGAAGGGCTGTGCGAAGGAAGTCGTCTGGCCGACGGACGGCGTACATGGCTGCTCGTGAGTGATTCGCAGGGTGGTTATGGAAACAGATTGTGTCATTTGCGGGATTGGATTCGCGTTTGTGTCTCGCCTAAAATAAAATGAATATGAAGAAGAAAAGTTTTTGGAGGCAAGGAATTTTAGCCCTTTGCCTGGCGTGTATGTGTTTCGCCTGTGGCGGTGGCGAAAAGAAAGCTCCGTTGGGGCCGTCTAAGGGACTGCCCGGAGAGTTGTTGTTGATTGTAGATGCTTCGCTTTGGAAAACGAGCGCCCGTGACTCGTTGGAAGATGTGTTGAAAGGCAGTGTGCCCGGTTTTTCGCAACATGAACCCATGTTTCGGATGATACGGATCTTTCCGGAAAATTATTCGGGGCAATACTCCACGATGCGTAATATCATCGAGGTACGTGAGGACCCTCAAGCCGATGGCGTGGAAATGGGAGTGGCGTATAATGTGAAAGCCGTGCCGCAGACTTATGTGAACATCAAGGCGCGGGACGTAGCTTCGCTCAACCATTTTCTGATGACCCATCGGGAGCAGATAACCGATTTGTTCCTTGCTTCGGAAATGCAGTGGGAAGCAGCGCGTTTGAAGAAAAAGTACAGCAAGATTGTGGACGACGCGTCGCGGGAACTTTTTGGCTATACGGTGAAGGTGCCGGCAGATATCGCTAAGGTCAAAAAGGGGGAACAGTTTATCTGGGCTTCGTCAGACCGTCAGACACAAGATATGAACTATGTGTGTTACAGTCTTCCGTTGGCAGACAGCAGCATGTTGTTGACCAAACGGTGGGTAGAACTGCGTGATTCGGTTATGAAACGGAATATTCCCGGTTCGACACCCGAGAACTGGATGACTACCACACGTGAAAACGGCGAACCGTTGGTGGTGCAGCGGTCGGTTCAGTTGGCCGACGGGCGTCAGGTATATGAGATGCGCGGTCTGTGGGAGATGCGCAAAGGGGCGCTCGGCGGTCCTTTCGTGTCGTTGGCATATCCCGATTCTGCGCAGGGGCGTTTGTTGGTGACGGAAGGGTTTATTTATTCGCCCGATACGAACAAACGCGACCTTGTGCGCCGCATGGAAGCTGCCTTGCGTACGTTAGCTCCGGTGAAACCTTGAAAAAAACGGTTCCTTCCTTGTGGGATGGGGCCGTTTTTCTTATCTTTGTCTCAAAATGAAAGTACGAATATGTCTGTAAAAAGAACCTTCCTGAGCGTTTGGGGAATGATACTGGCGGGAGTTGTGTGGGCACAACCCCGGCTTGCCGTAGACCGCGATGTGGCCAACATGGGTGAGATTATGTTTCAACTGCCTTCTAAAGTAAACTTTACGTTGCGCAACACGGGGACTGACCCGTTGAGTATCACGGAAGTCATCCCTTCATGCGGCTGTACGGCCGTAGACTGGACGCGCGAGCTGATAGCCCCCGGAGCGGAAGGTACGATTACAGCGATATATGACGCCAAGATGTTGGGCGTTTTCCAGAAAGACCTTGAGGTGTACACCAATGCTTCGGACGAGCCGGTTTATTTGCATATACAAGGGCGCGTGGTGTCTAGGCTGTCCGACTATTCAGGTTCTTTTCCCATCGATTTGGGGAATGTGCGATTGAATATCAACAATATAGAATTTGACAATGTGAACCGCGGAGATCATCCGATGGTGGAACTGCAAATCGTCAATATGGGGCGGAAGAGTTACAAGCCTTATCTGATGCACTTGCCGCCTTATCTTTCGGCACAGTATTTCCCGGAGACGTTGAGCGGTGGGCGTATCGGTAAGATCATGCTCACGCTGGACAGTGAGAAGTTGCATCAGATGGGGTTGACGCAGACCTCCATCTACTTGGCCCGCAAGGTGGGCGACAAGGTGTCGGAGGACAATGAGATTACGGTTTCTTCCGTGTTGTTGCCCGACTTTTCGTCTTTGTCGGCGAAAGACAGGGAACAGGCACCTCACATGGAGCTTTCCGCCGACACATTGGACATGGGCGAACTGGGACGCAAGCGTAAGAAGTCGATGACAGTCCTTGTGAGCAATAAGGGCAAGCGTACGCTCGAAATCCGGACTTTGCAAGTCTTCAATAAAGCTTTGGCTGTGGGGTTGAGCGACCGGAATATCGAGCCGGGTGAGACGGCGAAGCTGAAAGTCACGGTGTTGGCTAAATATCTGAATAAAGTGAAGAGCAGCCCGCGCGTGTTGTTGATTACGAACGACCCTGCCCGCTCGAAAGAGATTATTACCGTAAACGTGAAGCAATAAAGATGACGGCTATGGAACATCCTGAGAACAGTGCGGAATATAAGGGACTGACCGTGAACAGCGGCGTAGCCCAACCTTCGATTGTGAACCCGTACCTGAGGCGCGGCCGGTACCGGCATCGGCAGATGTCGGCAGGGGATTATGTGGAAGGCATCCTGAAAGGGGACGTGACGATACTCGGACGGGCCGTGACGTTGGTAGAAAGTACGAACCCCGCCCATCAGGCCGTGGCGCAGGAAGTGATAGAAAAATGCCTGCCCCATGCCGGGCGTTCCATTCGCGTGGGCATCAGCGGGGTGCCCGGTGCCGGGAAAAGTACAAGCATTGACGTATTCGGCATCCATGTGTTGCAGGAGTACGGAGGCAAATTGGCCGTGCTGGCCATCGACCCGAGCAGCGAGCGGAGCAAAGGGAGTATTTTGGGCGACAAGACCCGTATGGAGAAACTGGCCGTGCATCCCGACTCTTTTATCCGTCCCAGTCCCTCGGCCGGTTCGTTAGGCGGCGTAGCCCGCAAGACGCGTGAGACGATCATCCTATGCGAGGCTGCCGGTTTCGACAAGATTTTCGTGGAGACGGTGGGTGTGGGACAGAGCGAAACGGCCTGTCATTCCATGGTAGACTTCTTCCTGCTCATCCAGTTGGCCGGTACGGGAGATGAGTTGCAAGGCATCAAACGCGGTATCATGGAGATGGCCGACGGCATCGTCATCAACAAATGCGACGGGAACAACGTGGACAAGTGCCAGTTGGCCGCTACACAGTTCCGCAATGCGTTGCACCTGTTCCCGGCTCCTGAAAGCGGGTGGATACCACAAGTGCTGACCTATTCCGGCTTTTACAATTTGGGCGTGAAGGAGATTTGGGACATGGTGTACCGTTATATGGATTTTGTGAAAGGGAACGGATATTTCGAACACCGGCGCAACGAGCAGTCCAAATACTGGATGTATGAGACCATCAACGAGCAGTTGCGCAACAGTTTTTTCCAGAACGAACAAATTGTATCCCGTCTGGCTGAAGCCGAAGCCATGGTGTTGTCGGGACGGCAAACCTCTTTCGTGGCAGCCAAACAGTTGCTCGATGAATATTTCGCCTCGCTCCGGTGAGCGGAGGCGGCATGCAGGAAACAGCCGGGACGGATGTGTGGCATCCGTCCCGGCTGTTTTTCTTCTCTGAACAGGAAGTCCCGTCTTGTGTGTTTACGGTTGCATCCGCTTCCGGATGGCTTCGGCGCATTCCTCCATCAGCCACTTCGGAGTGGACGTGGCCCCGCAGATGCCTACCGAACGGCAGTCCTCCAACCAGGCGAAATCAATCTCCGATGCGGCATCCACCAGATACGAGTGCGGGTTCACGCTTCGGCATTCGTCGTACAAGACTTTTCCATTGGAACTCTTTTTGCCGCACACGAAGAGAATCACATCATGGCGCGTAGCGAAATCGCGGATGTGCGGCATGCGGTTGGCCACTTGGCGGCAAATGGTGTCATAGTAACGGAAGGTTGCTGTGGGAGAGATGTGCGCGCCGATGTATTCCACGATTTTCCGGAAACCCTCCAACGGTTTGGTGGTTTGCGAATACAGGCAAATGTCCCGGTTGAAGTCCAGTTTGTCCACTTCTTCCGGCGATTCGATGACGATGGCCTTGCCGTCGGTCTGTCCCACGAGACCGAGCACTTCGGCATGGCCGTTCTTTCCGTAGATGACGATTTGTTTGCTTTCCATGCCCCCCTCCTGGTATTCCTTTTTGATGCGTTCCTGTAAGTGAAGTACCACAGGGCAGGTCGCGTCTATGATTTCAATTCCGTTGGTTTCGGCTTGCCCGTACGTGGCCGGAGGCTCACCGTGGGCACGCAAGAGCACTTTGGCGTGGTGCAAGGTCGAGAACGTGGCGTGGTCGATGGTGATGAGGCCGAGTTTTTTCAGCCGGTCGCATTCCTTGCCGTTGTGCACGATGTCGCCCAGACAGTAGAGCGTGGCTCCCCGTGCCAGCTCTTCTTCCGCCTTGTTGATGGCGCGGGTCACGCCGAAGCAGAAGCCCGACCCTTGGTCTATCTCTATCTTCATTTGTAAGAATCCTTTAAGTTTTAGGCACTGTGCCGCACTGTCGCTTTTTCCGTTTTGCTGAAGTTGCCGTTTCGTTCTGCTCCGAATGGAAAATCAATCGAAGCAGAACGATTTTTCAATCTCAAGAGATTGATTTTTCATTCTCAGTAGATTTTTTAGCCGACTCTATCTTATTGGTATGCAATGGTTTGTATATTTGCATGGAATCCTCTTTATTCCGCTCCGGCAGCTTTGCGGAACCGGGCTACGAGCCATTCCTTTTGTTCGGAAATCGTCATGTGGCTGTTGTCCAGTTCTATGGCGTCATCGGCCTTACGGAGCGGACTTACGGCGCGGCTCGTGTCTATCCGGTCGCGTTCTTTCACGTTTTCCAGGATTTCCTCGTAACTGCCTTTCTCACCTTTAGCCTGCAATTCGTCATAGCGGCGTTGGGCACGGATTTCGGGCGAGGCGGTCACGAATATTTTGAGTTCGGCATCGGGGAACACCGTCGTGCCGATGTCCCGTCCGTCCATGACGATACCTTTTTCCCGTCCCATCTGTTGTTGGAGGCTGACCATGGCTTCGCGCACGAAACCGAGTGCGGCCACGATGCTGACTTTGGACGATACGGCCAGCGTACGGATGTCGTCTTCCACCAACGCCCCGTCCAGATAGGTTTGTGGTTTTCCCGTCTCGGGATTGAGCTTGAAAGCGATGTCTATGTGCGGAAGGGCGGTTTTCAGGCGGTCGGTGTCTACCTCGTCGCCGTGGAATAGCCCGTGCCGGAGGCAGTAGAGCGTGACGGCACGGTACATGGCACCGCTGTCGATGTAAATATAGCCTATTTCGCGAGCTAAATCTTTGGCCATCGTGCTTTTTCCGCAAGAGGAAAAACCGTCTATGGCAATCGTGATTTTCTTCATGTCGTTCTGTATATTATAATAATGTATAAGCTGAAATGAGGACTTGTCTGTCCTTACAGGCGGTAGGACGCGTTGAAGACGAAAGACGGGGCGGACAGGTGGTACTGGGCGTATGCCAGTCCGAAACCGAAACGGGAAAGCAGGATGCCCGTACCGGCACAAAGACCGGCGGCGTGGGAAGAGCCTGCCGCCTTCATTTCGTTGGCTTTCCGGAAGTTGTAACCCAAAGACAGGTACATGTAGTCGGTAGGCAGGAAATCCACGCCCGCTGCCAGATGGTTCATGAGCATCTTGCCTGTAGACAACTCTTCGCCCGATGCGAAATAGTAATCCTTGTCCCATCGTGTCAGGTCCACGAGGGTGACGGACACGCGGAATGGGGCGTGGTCGAATCCTTTCGTAAAACCGATTTGCATGGAGAAGGGCAGCTTTTCGTGAATTTCGCCGAATGCTTTTACCTGTCCGCCCAGGTTGCGCGCTACGGCTGACAACGAGAAATCCGTGTTCTCGTTGTAGTAATTTACGCCCAAGTCTACGGCCAGTGCTACAGATGAATAGTCGCCGTATTTCGAATAGATGAACTTGCCTGTGGCACCACCGGCCCACCGGTCGTTCAGGTTGTAGGCATACATGCCGCTCAAAGCCATGTCCATGGCCGAGAAAGAGCCCACGGTGACGTTGTCGGCCGTGATTTCGTCCATGGTGCCGTAGTGGGCATATTGCGCCGTGACGCCCATTGTGGAACGTTCTCCCAATATCTTGACAAACGCCGCACTCCCCACGTTACACCCTTGCAGGTAAGTCATGAAATTGAGATTCAGCGTCTTGTCGCTCACGGAACTGAGCAGTGCGGGGTTGCTGAAGACGAGCGACGCGTCGTCCTCTATCAGGGAGATATTGCGTCCGCCCAAAGCCGTGGAATGTGCGGACACAGGCATTTCCAAGAAGTTGAACACGGAGTTGCTTTCTTGGGCATGCGACGCGGCGGCAAGCAGGATATATAATGCTAAAATAAGCTTTTTCGTCATCTGAAATGAATTTTGTGGCCAAAGATACGGATTTTCTGAAATATCTGATTATATTTGCGCGATAATTCCGTATGGGCATACCGTTATGCAGATATAACGTGAAAAAGTCCGATTTAGGGTGTGGAACGAAAAAAAATGTGAGATTGGAAAAAAAATGGGGCGAAGCGCATGAGATATAAAAAAAATGTGCTACTTTTGCCCTTGCATGAAGAATACGTAAAAAGCTAAATATAATATGGAAATTAAAAAATCATTGAGCGCGGATCTCGAAGGCAAGAAAGGCACTGGATTACTGATGGGCTTTGTCTTGGCTCTTTCGGCCATGTTTGTCGCATTCGAGTGGACACAGCATGACAAGAAGGTTATTGAAACAGAACCTGTATTCACGGCGGCGATTGAGGAGGACATGATTCCCATCACGCAGCAGCCCGAAGTTGTGGCACCACCCCCGGCTGCAGCTCCGAAAATCGCTGAAATCATCAATATCGTGGACAATGAAACGGAATTGGTGGAGGAGGAAGTGGAAACTTCCGAGGAAGTGAACCAAGCCATTGTGACGACTCCGGGTACGGGGACAACGGCCGTAGCTACGGGACCGGTAGGCCCTGTGGTGGAAGAAGTGGACGAGAACCAGATTTATGACATCGTAGAGGAGAATCCTCGCTTCCCCGGTGGTGAAGAAGCTTGTATGAAGTGGTTGTCCGACAACATCAAGTATCCCCCTATTTGTGTGGAGCAAGGTATTCAGGGACGTGTATACGCTCAGTTCGTGGTGAACAAGGACGGTTCTATCGTGGATATTAAGATTGTGCGTAGTCCGGATCCTTATTTGTCGAAAGAGGCTGAGCGCGTGTTGAAGATGATGCCGAAGTGGAGTCCCGGTAAGCAAAGAGGTAAACCGGTACGTGTGAAGTTCTCATTGCCGGTGATGTTCAGATTGCAATAATATAATAAGATGTATAATGTAAGGAGGCTGCTCACGGCAGCCTCTTTTTGTGAAAAGTATAGCCTATGTATAATTGGAAAGAACTTTTAGACTACATTAACGGTGAGATTGCCGGAATGTCTTTCGAGCGTCAGCCGGCGGAACTCTATGCACCGATTCGTTACGTCCTTTCGATGGGGGGAAAGCGAATCCGGCCGGTATTGATGTTGATGGCTTATAACCTTTATAAGGAAAAGGTGGAGGTTATCCGTTCCCAGGCCATGGCCATCGAGATTTATCATAATTATACGTTGTTGCACGATGATTTGATGGACAGGGCCGATATGCGGCGGGGCATGGCTACGGTGCATAAGAAATGGGACGACAATGCTGCGATATTGAGTGGGGACTCCATGCTGGTCATGGCTTACCGTTACATGCAGCAGGGTTGTCCGGTGGAACAATTGGGAAACGTTATGGGATTGTTTACGGAAACTGCCCTTGAAATAGGAGAAGGGCAGCAATACGATATTGAATTCGAGACCCGTGCGGATGTCAGCGAAGAAGAATATATAGAGATGATTCGTTTGAAGACATCCGTATTGTTGGCTTGCGCGCTGAAAATCGGGGCATGGCTGGGGGATGCCCCCCGGCAGGATGCGGAGCTTCTTTATCGTTTCGGCGAGAATCTCGGTCTGGCTTTCCAGTTGCAGGATGATTACTTGGATGTATATGGCGACCCGGCGGTCTTCGGTAAGAAAATAGGAGGGGATATCCTGTGCAACAAGAAGACTTATATGCTGATTAATGCGTTGGGGCGCGCTTTGCCTGCCGATCGTGAGCGGTTGGAGCAGTGGTTGGAAAAAGAAGAGGGGACTTATGCGCCTGAAGAAAAAATCGCCGCCGTAACAGAACTGTATGATAAGATGGGTGTCCGTGCCTTGTGCGACGAGAAAATCCGTTTCTATTTTGAACGGGCTCGTGAAATTCTGGATAAGGTGAATTTGCCGGAGGAGCGGAAGGAACCGTTGTGGGAGATGGCGCAAAGTTTGTTGAATCGGAAGTCTTGAAGGAACGGGGAAGTCGGTGATGAGAATAATTGATACGCATGCCCATTTGTTCGATGAGGTTTTTGCCGAAGATTTGGAAGAGGTGGTTTCCCGTGCTTTGCAGAACGATGTGGAGAAGGTGTTTCTGCCCAATATAGATGAGACGACTATCACGTCCATGTTGGAATTGTGTACAAGGTTTCCGGGATTCTTTCATCCGATGCTGGGGCTTCATCCCACGGAGGTGAGAGCGGATTATGGCGAGGTGCTCGGACGTATGGAGGCACTGTTGCAAGCCGGCCATTCTTTTATAGGTATCGGTGAAGTGGGATTGGACTATTACTGGGACCGTACTTATTATAAAGAACAGCAAGAAGCCTTCCGTTGCCAAGTGGAGTGGTCGCTGTCATACGGTCTTCCCCTGATGATTCATTCCCGTTCCGCACAAAAAGAACTGGTGGACCTGCTCACTCCTTTTCGTACGAGAGGGGCTGCAGGAGTTTTCCATAGCTTTGGCGGCACGGTGGAAGAGGCACGGGAGTTGCTTTCGTTCGAAGGATTCATGATAGGAATCAATGGTGTGCTGACTTTTAAAAAGTCTGCCTTGCCGGAGGTGTTGCGGCAGATTCCGATAGAGCGGGTGGTGCTGGAAACCGATGCCCCTTATTTGTCGCCGGTTCCTCACCGGGGCAAAAGGAATGAAAGCGCATATATCCGGCACACATTGGTGAAAGTGGCGGAGGTTTACGGTTTGCCGGTGGAAACGGTTGCCGAACAAACATACGAAAATGCATTGAAAATGTATCCTGGCGCCCGTAAATGAAGCCGTCGAAAGGTTAAAATTAAACTTTTTGTAGGATGAGACGCACTTTTTGGGCTGAGTATGGTGATAGTCCGGAAAAAAAAGAATATTTTTGTACTCGAAAACGGAGGCATATCGTTTTTTTTTGTAACTTGCGCCCGTTTTGAGAAGGAGAGATGCTCGAGTGGCTGAAGAGGCACGCCTGGAAAGCGTGTATACGCCTAAAGCGTATCGGGGGTTCGAATCCCCCTCTCTCCGCTAAACATAAACGAGGAAATAATAATAATTAATATTAATCTTAAAAAATTAGACACACAATGAAAAAGTTATTTGCAATTATTGCGATGTTTGGAGTTTTTGCATTCGGTGCGACTCAGGCCATGATGGCACAGACTGACGAGGCCGCTGCTGCGGAATCGGATTCGGCTGCTGCAATGGTAGACAGTGCAGCAGTAGATTCGGCTGCCATAGATACGGCTGCTGTCGAGACAATGGATGCTACGGAAGAAACTGTTGCGCCGGTAGAGGAAGAAAGCTTCCATAAGGAATTGAAGACGAAGTTCATCGAAGGTGATGCAGGCTTCATGTCATTGGTTGCTATAGCCTTGGTGTTCGGTTTGGCATTCTGCATTGAACGTATCATTTACTTGAGTTTGGCTGAAATCGATTCTAAAAAATTGATGGCTCAGATTGAGGAAAGACTGAATGCAGGTGATGTTGAAGGTGCAAAGACGATCTGCCGTAACACTCGCGGTCCTATTGCTTCTATCTGCTATCAGGGCTTGATGCGTTTCGATGACGGTGTGGAGGATGTAGAGCGTTCTATTACGGCTTATGGTGCCGTGCAGGCCGGCTATTTGGAAAAAGGATGCTCTTGGATTACCTTGTTTATTGCTATGGCACCGTCACTCGGGTTCTTGGGTACTGTGATCGGTATGGTGATGGCCTTCGACCAGATTCAGCAGGCAGGTGATATTTCTCCGACTATCGTTGCCGGTGGTATGAAGGTGGCCTTGATTACGACAATCTTCGGTATTATCGTTGCATTGGTATTGCAGGTATTTTATAACTATATCCTTTCTAAGATTGAGGAAATCACTTCTAACATGGAAGAAGCTACTATTTCTTTGCTTGACATGTGTATGAAGTATAACTTGAAAAAATAATTAGCAATATGGCAGCAAAGAAATATATGACGTCATATTATGTCCTGTATGCTTGCTTTGCAATCATCGTATTGTTTTTCGCGGCATTCTTTGGATATGGATATGATAATCCCGTAGGAGATTATAACGCTCCTGTTTGTACGGAAGGTTTAATGTGGCTGATGTACGGTATGTTTGCCGTAACTTGCTTGTTGGCGCTTTGGAGTGTCGTTCGCGGCATTAAGATTTCCATGGGTTCCAAGGGAGGCGACATCAGTGGTGTGCCAGGGGCTAAGATTAGTGCTGTTTCTTTTGCCCTTTTGGTAGTTTCTTTAGTGGTAGGTTGGGTTTGTAACCTGAACGAGACCGATTTTACGGCAGCGGACGGAACTGTGACATCTGCCACTATGGTTACCGTAACTGATATGTTCTTGGTATCGATTTATATCATGTTGTTATTGACTACTGTTGCAGTTGTCTTTAACATGTCTGGTGTAATGAAGAAAAAGAAATAAAAACGTCTAATTTAAGAGTAGGAAATGGCAAGAAAAAAAAGAAAAGTACCTGGATTGAACGCCAGTTCAACAGCGGATATTTCTTTCATATTGCTTATCTTCTTCCTTGTGACAACTTCAATGGATACGGATTCCGGTTTGGCAAGACGCTTGCCGCCGCCACCTGAAGATGAACAAAACGAAGCTCAGATAGACGTGAAAGAGAGAAACGTGTTGATGGTTAAAGTCAATGCAGCGGGGCAACTCATGTGTGGGGGGGATTTCATCGAGATCGACCAATTGTGCGATAGAGTGAAAGATTTCGTGAAGAACGAGAACAACAGTCCTAACCTGCCTGAGAAACATGCCAAGAATATTCCTTTGTTGGGAGTATGTGCGGTGACGGACAAGCATGTGGTTTCCGTACAGACCGACCGAGGGACAAGTTATAATGTGTATTTTCAGGTTCAGAACGAGTTAGTTCGTGCATACAATGAGTTGAGAGACGAGTTGAGTAAAGCCAAGTTCGGGAAACTTTATGGGGCTTTGGATGATGAGCATCAGGCTGCCATTCGCGAATACTATCCGCAGAAGATTTCCGAGGCAGAACCTAAAAATTATGGAGGGACAGACTAATGGGACGATTTAGTAGAGGCGGAAGCCGAGAAATGCCGGAATTGAATACATCTTCACTTCCTGACTTGATTTTTACCATTTTGTTCTTCTTCATGATCGTAACGACCATGCGTGAAGTTACCTTGAAAGTGAAATTTACGGTGCCTACAGGTACGGAATTGGAGAAGTTGGAGAAGAAATCTGCGGTTTCTTTCATCTATGTAGGGCCTCCGACAGACCAATTAAGGGCTGCAATGGGTTCGGGTACGAGAATCCAGTTGAATGATAGATTTGCGGAGCCAGCCGAAGTGATGGACTTCATTGCGGAGGAACGTACAAGAATGACAGACCAGGCTGCCCAGACTGTATCTATGAAAGTAGATCAACATACGCAGATGGGTATTATTACCGATATCAAACAGGTTTTACGTAAGTCGTGGGCCTTAAAGATCAATTATTCTGCTGCAAAGCGAAATTGATAAAGAGAAATCATTAAAAAACGGTATTTTCATTATGAAAATGCCGTTTTTTTTATGGATTTATACCAAGGTCTTTGTTTTTTCTTTATTTTTGCAATAAATAAACGAATAGATTATGGGGATTGCTAATTTGGATGCTCTTGACGAGCAGATTCTGAAACTAATTGCCGACAACGCACGTATTCCTTTTTTGGAAGTGGCTCGTGCTTGTCATGTATCTGGTGCCGCGATTCATCAGCGCATACAGAAGTTGACGCGCTTAGGGGTCTTGAAAGGTTCACAATATGTGTTGGACCCGGAAAGAATCGGTTACGAGACTTGTGCCTACGTGGGGCTTTTTCTGAAAGATCCTTCAGATTTCGATCGCGTGGTAGAGGAGTTGAGAAACATTCCGGAAGTGGTGGAATGTCATTATACAACTGGTGATTATGACATGTTTATCAAAATCTACGCCCGGAACAACCACCACATGTTGAGTATCATCCATGATAAGTTACAGCCTTTGGGCTTGCAACGCTCCGAAACCATTATTTCTTTTCATGAGGCCATTAACCGGCAGATGCCGATTCCTGAGATAAAGAATAAGAAGGGGAGCACGGAGAATATGGATGTAGAAGTGGAGGAAGAAGAATAATGGGGAGAAAGGAAAAGAGGTTGTCATGTCGGGAAGGCGGACAACCTCTTTTCCTTTCTTTTTAGGTCTTGTTATTTTATACGATTCTTCGTTTGAGACGGAATTTCTTAGGGGTATCAATGGTGGCTCTTTCTTTGATAATCTTTGAAGGAGAAAGGGCATTGATGTTTTTCGTCCCTATCATGTCGGGAACTTTGTATGAGTTCCCATAGCCGGATGTCGAAGGGCGGGAAGAAGGCATCCGCTTGTTGGGGCGTGTCTTCTATTTCCGTGAGATATAGTTTTTGGGCGAGTGGCAGGGCTTCTTTGTACACACTTTCACCGCCGATGATGAATATCTCTTCTTCTTCCTTACAATGTGACAGAGCTTCTTGTAAGCTACTGAATGTTTCCGCACCGGGGAAGACGGCTGCTTTGTTTTTACTCAGCACGATATTACGCCGGTTGGGCAACGCTCCTTTGGGAAAGGATTCAAACGTCTTGCGCCCCATGATGATGGTGTGTCCGGTGGTGAGTGCCTTGAAGCGCCTCAGGTCGTCGGGAAGCCGGTACAGCAAGCGGTTTTCAAAACCGATGGCACGGTTGCGTGCAATAGCTACGATAACGGATATCATGTCGGGATGGTTAGAGGGTTATACGGAAACCGCACCGGCAATGTGCGGCCAAGGATTATAGTCTTCCAATGTGAAGTCTTCGAACTTGAAGTCGAAGATGCTTTTCACGTCCGGATTGAGCTTCATGCGAGGCAAGGGACGAGGTTCCCGGGTGAGTTGCAGTTTCACTTGTTCCAGATGATTCTTATAGATATGTGTGTCTCCTAACGTGTGTACGAAATCGCCTGCTTTCAGTCCCGTCACTTGTGCCATCATCATCAACAACAGGGCGTATGATGCAATATTGAAGGGAACGCCGAGAAACGTATCCGCACTACGCTGGTAGAGCTGGAGGCTCAATTTCCCGTTAGCCACGTAGAACTGAAAAAAAGCATGGCAGGGAGGCAGGTTCATGTTCCCGAGATCGCCGACGTTCCATGCACTGACGATGATACGGCGCGAATCGGGATTGTGTTTGATGGTATCCACAGCCTCTTGTATCTGGTCTATGAATCCCCCTTTATAGTCCGGCCACGAACGCCACTGATACCCGTAAATATGTCCCAGGTCGCCGTTCTCGTCCGCCCATTCGTTCCAAATCCTTACGCCGTGTTCCTGCAAATATTTCACGTTGGTATCGCCTTGCAGGAACCAGAGCAGTTCGTAGATGATGGACCTCAGGTGTAACTTCTTTGTGGTAAGCAGCGGGAATCCTTCTTCGAGGTTGAACCGCATCTGATGGCCGAATACACTGAGGGTACCCGTACCCGTACGGTCGCTTTTTTCCACGCCTTCCTCCAGTATTCTGTGTAACAGGTCGAGATATTGTTTCATGCTTAATATTGTTTTATTCTTTTTTCTTCTTGATAAGGGTGATCAGCCAATCGTTGGCGGCTATGCAGAGCATGACTACACCCACGACATACAACAGGTCGGTGAAGTCGATAATCCATTCAATGACGATAAGCCCTACGCCCCAACAGGCATTTTTGATGGCAGATTGTTTGAGCAATTGGTTTCTCCTATCTTCGTCTACCGTCCGTTTTTCCGGGTCATACGCGGATCTTTCTATTCTCATGTTCTTTTCACGATGAGAACGGTATATCAGGTAGACGGCCAAAAGTACGAGGAGGACAGGAATGAGGAACAGGATTACGGTAAGTACCGTAAGGAGCACGCCGCCAATTCCGAGAAGTCCGGATATGAAGTCCAAAATCCCTTCGTTTCCCAAGTCTTCCATGAGAGAAAATGTGTGGGAGTAAACCGATGGAGGAGCATTCCATGTGCTGTCGTCAACCACGTCTTCCAGAGCCGACACCGTATCGGAGTAGACTGTGATGCCATTTTGTGCCAAGGTAATATTTTGTGCGAGACAAGCCCATAAAAGGCAAAGCCATATTTTGAGCCGTATGACGGGAAATATAGGGCGTTTCATGTGATAAGCTGTTTGATTTTTGGGACAAAGATAGCGAAAGGCGAGCGCAGAGACAAATGAAAACGAAGTTTTCTGGTTTGGCTATGCCGAGCCGCATCCTATCTTCGTGGGAACAAAGATAGCGAAAGGCGAGCGCAGAAGCAAATGAAAATCCGTCCGATTTTGTTGTTCGCCCCATTTTTTTTACCTACTTTTATCCTCATAAAATGATACGACATGACACGACCGGATATACCTCAAGAGTTTAAAGACTATACCCGATGTTTGCTCGGTGCGGAGCGTTATGCACGTTTTGCTCAAGCTTTGGATGAACCTCCTTCCGTAAGTGTGAGGCTGAACCCGTTCAAGGCCGTATGGTCCGGTCTTTCTGCGGAAGGTTTGAACGGGGGAGACGGGCCGGTGCTTTGGGCCTCCGGAGAAGGATGCTACCTGAGCGAACGTCCTCCGTTCACGTTCGACCCGTTGTTTCATGCCGGTGCCTATTATGTACAAGAGGCGGCTTCCATGTTTTTGGGGCAAATCTTACGCCGTTATGTGACTCGTCCGGTGGTAGCACTCGATCTTTGTGCTGCGCCCGGGGGCAAGTCTACCCATATCCGTTCATGTCTGCCGGAGGGTAGCCTGCTGGTATCCAACGAGCCCGTTAAGGCACGTGCTCAGGTTTTACTGGAGAATCTGACGAAGTGGGGACATCCCGACGTGATAGTGACAAACAGTTACCCAAAGGATTTTGCCCGTTTGCCGGACTTTTTCGACCTGTTGGTGACCGATGTGCCGTGCTCCGGCGAGGGGATGTTCCGGAAAGAAGAAGATGCCGTGACGGGTTGGAGCATGGAGGCTGTGCGGATGTGCCAAGATCGTCAGCGTGAGATTCTGCGTGACGTATGGCCTTCGTTGAAGCCGGGAGGGCTATTGGTATACAGTACTTGTACGCTGAATGCTTTGGAGGATGAGGAAAATGTGGCTTGGATAGCCGAAGAACTTGGTGCGGAAATACTTCCTTTTGATGTGGAACCGGGTTGGGGTGTCGTCGGGAACCTGCTGCCGGTCTCCTCAGTAAAAGATACGGCAAAGGCGGAAAAGCTTTTTCCCGTCGCCCATTTCATTCCCGGATTTACTCGTGGAGAAGGATTCTTTTTGGCTGTTTTACGTAAAAATGGCGAAGAGGAGACTTCTGATTGGGCGATGTCCTCCGATAGGTATGAAAATGAGCGCGTGAAGTCTAAAAAGAAACGTGCGCTACACGCTTCCGTTCCGGCTTTGCCTGCTTCCTGCCGGTCATGGTTGCTTCATGCCGAAACCTTTGATTTCGTTTCCGACGGACCGGTGTGGACGGCTGTACGCGCTTCGTTCTCCCGTCAGGTAGGCCTGTTGCAGGAAGCGGTTAAAGTGTGGCAGGCTGGTGTTCCGTTGGCTACGGTAAAGGGGAAAGACTATATTCCGCTGCACGCTTTAGCGATGTCCGTTGACTTGAATCGCTCGGCTTTTCCAATTGTTCCCGTTTCCTACGATATGGCGGTGGCCTATTTACGTAAAGAAGTGCTTGTCTTACCTCCCGACACTCCTAAAGGTTACGTGTTGCTGACGTTTCAGGAAATTCCGATCGGTTTCGTGAAAAATATAGGTGGACGGGCTAATAACCTTTATCCCCAAGAATGGAAAATACGTACAAGTTATCTTTCAACTTATAGTTTAAAGGGAGATTTAGGACGAAAATCAACAGAATAAGGTAAAAAATGCTAAAAAATAGATGCTTTTCCTTTTGATTCCTTGTTTCTTAATCCGGTAAATGCTATATTTAGAGCCTGAGAGTGTGAATGGATTGAAACGATGAGGGTTCATACTCACACCGTAGAAATCTAATTGTCTAACTTAATCTAAACAACGCTATGAAAATTTTATTTATCGGATCCGGGTGCGCCTGTAGGCTACCTTTTGTAGAATATCTTTTTAAGAAGAAAATACAAGAGGCAGAGGTTCCGGACATTGAAGTAGAGTCTGCCGATATGGCCATGTGGGGAGTCACTTCTAATGAAAGTGGGATTCCGGAAAGCAGTGGTCCTGATAAAGTAGGCAATTTACTGAATCAGGCTGATTTTATTGTGGTTATGGAAGGGAGGCAGCGCAACTTTCTGACACGTTTTATGGATTACAGTAGTTGGAATAAAATTCACTTATTCTTGGATTATTGTACATCCGGGAAAGAACATTTGGTAGGTTCCGTGTGTGGCGATCTCGATTATCAGACGCAGGATGAAGAAATGACTAACGGTTGCATGAATCTGGTAGCTCGCATAAAGGCCTTTTTGAAGGAGCATTTAGGCGAGAAAACGGAAATCTCCACGTTGATAACGGCTTAAACGATAAAGTATATCGGGCAGGGACATTCATGCTCGGTATGCTTTATGATTAGATATGAAGGAATATGTGTTTTGTGAAAACTATTGTGAGCCTCCTTGTGATGCTTATGGTCGGATTGCAAAGTGTGCAATCGCAAAATTGGGTCATAGTGAAAACTCCGTCTGTAAAGGTGATATCCGAAACACGGAGAGTCGGGGGAGTCTTGGGGAAAGCTAAAAAAGGGGCGGCGTTATGGTTGCGTGAAGGGACGGTAACGGATGATTGGGCTCATGTTTGGTTTAAGGGACGTGCCGGAGGGCTGCCGCTTTCTGCCGTGGAACAGTTCTCTTCGTCAAAGCTTTCGTGGCAGGCTATGGCGCGTACATACGATTTGGTGAGCCTTAAAGAAGAAGGTAAAGTGTTGGCCACAATGGATTTCGAGGTAAGGGACAGTACGTTGTTCATGTGTTTGCGTTGGCCGGATTCAAGGCGGGGTACGGAAATCTATGAGTTGGCTCGGGATTCTTGCCGGTTGGTAGCCACGCGGGCTTATGCTGGGGAGATGCCCGACGACATGAAGATGTTTTATCAAACTGCCAAGTCATTGAAATATGCACGTGTTTTCTATTACGATGAAACGAAAAAATCTTTCTTCGACGGGGACTCTTTCTATTTTCGTGAAAATGCAGAGTCCGTTTCTAAGGATACCGCTTGTTTTGACGGAATAAAGAAACGAGTGGAGAAATTTCGGAAAGAAATGAAGGGACGTAAGACAAGCACCGGTCGGAATGCCGTTATGCCTGGGGAGCAGAATCCTGAGTTTCCGGGAGGTGAAAAGGCATGTATGGCCTTTTTGTCTAAGAATATCCACTATCCGCCTGTTTGTGTATCTGAAGAAGCGAGCGGAAGAGTATATGTGCAATTCGTGGTGGAAAAGGACGGAGAAATCGGTCAAATCAGGGTGTTGCGAAGTCCTCATCCTTATTTGGCACAGGAAGCAGTGAGGGTGGTGGGCATGATGCCTGATTGGAAGCCCGGATATAAGAACGGCAAACCCGTCAGGGTGTTGTTTTCTTTGCCGGTAAAGTTTGGGTTGAAATAGGCATAAGGAAAGATGAAAGGCGGAAGCGAAGTGTATTCCTTCCGCCTTATTCTTGTGGTGTAGCGCTGTCCTGCTCTTTTGCTTCCGTGTTGTTTTTCGGTGCGTCCGGCGTATCGAACAAACCGTAAGTAGTACGGAGGACACGGAATTCCGTCCGGCGGTTCAGGGCGTTGCAGATTTCCTGCTGTTCTTCCGGCAGTTTTTTGATGAAAGCTTCCGTCAACGTGTCGTTCTCATGCAGGAACGGATACCGTTCCGTCAATCGTTTGCGGATGACTTTCGGGCGTGTCTCGCCGTATCCGATGGGAGTCAGACGGTCGGTTGCGACGCCGTGTGCTATCAGGTACTTTACCACGGATTCTGCCCGGCGTTGGGAGAGGCGGATGTTGTATTCATCCCTTCCCCGATAGTCGCAATGCGAGCTGAGTTCAATCGTGATGTTCGGATTGTCTTCCATGAGCGTGACGAGGGAGTCCAGTGCGAGGGTAGAAGAGTCTGTGAGTTCCGCACTGTCGAAAGCGTAAAACACATTGTCTACCAATACGGGAGCCGTGATAGAAGCCAGTTCGAACTGAAGTACGTATTCTTTGCTTACGCTGCTGGTGTCCACTCGCAGTTGTTCTTTATGATTCAGGAATCCCTTGCACGTACCTAAAAATACATAGTCTACATTCGGTTGGATTTCCTGGGTAAAGGAACCGTCGCCTTTCACGCTCAACTTTAGATTGGTTCCGTCGTTGCCTACCATGTAAACCAAGCCTTCCGGTAGTTCATAGCCGTCTTTTTCGTAGACCCATCCCTTGACCGTGAGCAACACTTCCGGACATTCGAAACTCATGATGTGGTCCCACCCTCGGGCATCGCCTCGGTTGGTACTGAAAAAGCCCCGGTTGTGCAGTCCGTCGAAAGTCATGGCAAAATCATCTCCTTGCGAATTCATCGGGTATTTCAGGTTTTCTACGGTCCATGTGCCCGTACTGTCCTGTTCGGCCTTGAACAGGTCCAAGCCGCCCATGCCGACGTGTCCGTCGGAGGAAAAATACAAATCTCCGTTCGGACGGAACGAAGGGAACATTTCATTCCCCGGAGTATTGATGGGTTCGCCGAGATTATCCACTCCGCCTAACCCGTGTTCTCCTATTTCGATTCGCCAGATGTCCAGGCCTCCTAATCCTCCCGGCATGTCGGAGACGAAATACAGCCATCTGCCGTCCGGCGATACGGTAGGATGGGCAAAGGAGGATAAAGTGTCTTTGGTGATTTCCAACAATTTGGGTGCGCCCCAACTGGCATCCGTACGCTCCGAAGTATAAATCTGTGCATATCGCGGATATTCTGGGTCATGCGTGCAACGGGTGAAATACATCGTTTTGCCGTCCGGCGAGAAAGCGCAGGCTCCTTCATCGTACTCACTGTTTATCTCGGATTCTACCTGTTCCGGCGACTGCCATTTCCCTTTATCGTCTTTTCGGGAGATAAAGATGTCACCGGACTTGATTCCTGTGATGCCGCTCAGTTCGTTGCCTGTAGCCTGTGGGCGTGTGGAAGTCAGGTACAACATGTCCATATCATCTCCTGTCAGCATCGGGCAATAGTCCGAACGGCGGGCATTGAGTAGCGGTTCTTTCTTTATCGAATACAATGTAGGTTTCTGTTTCCAGATGGGCGCCATGGTACAGCCCTGTAGGCCGTGACGTGCCAACACGTCGTCCGGTTTGTACTGAAGGTAAATCTCATAATTCTGCAACGCTTTTTTGTAATCGCCGTTTTTGCGTTGCATTTCAGCTAAATAAAAATAAACGATGCTGTCCGGGTAGTTGTATCGTGCCGCATTCTGGTATGACCCGATAGCCCGTGAGGTATAATTGATACGCCGGTAACAGTCTGCGGCTTTATAGGCCCGTTCGCCCCTCTTGGCCCGTTCCTTGGGTTTGGTCCGCATATAAGCTTTCCGGTATTCGGCAGCCGCTTCGAAATATTCTCCGATGGCGTAGAATTTATCTCCTTTTTTCACATTGCTTTCCGCACTACAGCCTGCGAGCCATAGTGTCACGAAAACGACCCCAAAAAGAGAAATCCATTTTTTCATATTCCGTTCGGTGTGCAAATATAATTTTTTTATTTCATTTGCCCTTGCAGTTCACTGCTTTTTTTGGACCGTAACGGTTTTTAATGGTCTCTTTGTGGGGTCGTTGTGCAATAGTGAATATCTCGTTTAGCGGATAATGATTTTATCTTGTTTTACGCTACCGTCGGTGAAGGTGGTCTGACGGATGTTGATACCCTTGCGGGGCTGCTCTAACTGTATACCGTCCATTGAATAATATATCGTTCGTGCCACAATTTTACCGCCGGTCGTTTCGGATACCTTACTGCCTTCTACAGGAATGAATTCGAACGGGTAATCATTCGGGGTTTCCGTCGCAGCGAAGTCGATACTGCCGTCTTCTGCCACTTGCCAATAGATGTTACCGCTACGGGCCGACTTTTGGATGGCCAATGTTTCAATATCTACGGCACCGCTGAAGCGGAACGGCTTGGTCATGGTTTCCTGCCACAACCCCTCGTCGGTCAAGTAGGTTCCGTCCAAAATCGACTGGAAACCGTAGGTCGTAGAAGGAGGAGTGTTGACGACGTTCCATTGTTGTGCTGCTTTATTGGATTCATCTTCAGGCTCGAACGAGGGATAGTCGTCGTTGCCATGATTGGTAAGATACGTTCCGTAGGTCTTGTGCCGGATGTAGTAGTTGCCCGGTGTTACACTGTGGTATCCCGTTTCTTTTACATAGATTTGATAAGTGATGGTACTTGTCTGGCCGTTTATGGTATAATCCAATGTATAAGAGGCGGAAGTTTGTACGTTATTAATGGTGAGAGAGTCTTTGGTAGAGCCGTCTCCCCACAAGTAAGTTCCTCCCGTCATGGCATCTGCCGGTGTGGCCGTGAGCGTCACGTTGTCGCCTTTTTCTACGATCATCATGTTCTTATCCGTATAACGTCCGCCGTTGACGATGATGTCAGGGCGTGCAGCCTGTACATTGATACGGAAGACGGTTTCCTGGCGACGTCCGCCTTGGTTGGTATGGATGACGGAAACGGTACGTGAGGTCGTGACGTGCGGCAGGGTGATGGAAGAAGCCGTACTGCCGGTTTCCCACAAATAGCTTCCATAGCCTCCCACACCGAATATGGATAAGGACACTTCGCTGTTGTATAATACGTTGATGGAAGTCGCTGCATGTGTGGAACCATTGTAGGTTATGGTCGGGTTGATTGTGCTTTCCCCACAATCGCCTTCCACGGCGATGCTGAACATCTGTTCGCTTTCCACACCGTTTTCATTCGTATATGTCACGCGCCAGATGCCGCTCCTGTCGGCTGCCACGGTGAGGTCTTTCGTGTTTTCTCCGGTGCTCCATTTCCATTTTCCCGTATCGGTCGTGCCATCGGGAAGTTGTGGCTTCAGGGTGACGAGTGTACCAGCCGGGAGCGTTTCCGTAGGTTCGGTACGGTACGTATTGTGCAGTCCGCCCAGTTCGTTGTGTTCCACGCTTATACCGTTGTATTCCATGATGGGAGTGAGCGGGGTGGGTATTTGTTCGGGAGTAGGGAAGTCGCGGGTGTTCATCAATACGGAATAGCCCATGTGGTCGTAGCCTCCGCTGGTATTACCCTGTCCGCCGCCGTCGATGCCCATTTTTTCGTAGACCGCTTTGGAGAAAGGCATTTCTACGCCTTTAATGCCTTCATAGTGCCCGATGACGGTACCCCAATAAGGACGTATTTGTTCTCCCAATGCGGGGGCGGTTTGTATCCATGTCCTACCATCGCTCCAGTGTAGTCCACTCGTACCGTAATGGTAATTAGTCCATGGCAGGTTTTGTACGCTTTGCATTTGTGCCGCCAAATACTCTATACCGGCTGCCAGTCTGTGGTCCATATAAGAGAACAAATCATCCCCCTGGTTCCAACCGATGTGGGCTACGTCTACGGCCAGCCCGCCGGCCATGGCGGCATGGCCTACATCACGGCCGCTTTCTTGCATTTGTCCCAGTTTGCCATAAGCTCCGGTTTCCAAATCGGATTCTTGTGTCGTGACGACAAGGTTGCCTAAAAACTCGGTCAGTCCGTCGTTCAGGATAGGGTCGGAAGTACGCGGGTCGGTGAAAGTACCCACTTGATCGTATTTGAAGAAAGAAAGTCCCTGATTATAAATGAATACGTCATCGCAAAGGATGCCTATACTCATGACGGCCAATACGTTACAAAGTCCCCAGTTCGACCAGTAATGTCCGGGGCATTCCCACCATTTTCCCGAATTTTGCCAAGTTCCGTTGCGGCCGCGCAGGAAGCCGATGCAAGATGGATACCACACGTCGAGCATCCATTGTTTGAATGTGGTGAAATCTTCGTCAGACCATCCTTCGTAGTCGCGCACGAGTTCGGCGGCGTTGGCAAAGGCATATCCGTATAGTCCTGCAGCCAGTGCATAATTGGAGTCGCCTCCGATGCCTTTGGTGACGCGTGCCCATTTCATCAGGACATCCACTGCATGTTTGGCATGTTCTTCCGAACCGTCGATTTTCCACCGCAGGGCATTTTGGTAAGCGATAGAAGCTCCCTGCGCTGCATTAATGTAATTTTCTCCTACTCCCCCTCCGCGTATGATGGTCGGTACGGGATTTGTAGCTGCCGTAGACTGTGAGAATCCGGCGTTGACCAATACATTGTAGGCTGCTACGACTTTTTCATTTCCGGCTTTGAGCTGTTCCCTGATACGTTCAAAGTCGGCATCGGTATGGAGGGCACCGGGATGCCGGAATCCTCTTTCTGTGTCGTATCCTGTCGTAATGCCTGTGACATCGAAATCGAATCCTGCCGCGGCTTCCAAGGCCGTACGGGCTGATGCGAGGTTTTCGAGCTGTCGGTCGATGGCATTTTGGTTTACTTTACCTTCGTTTACGAGGTCTTGGGCGATATTGACTTCGTCTTGGTAAAGTGCAACGATTGCGCCTGTGTAAGAAGAGGCGTGTGAAGCGATATATTCCTGGGCTTCATTGATGGCATTTTGCAATGCCGTGAAGTCGCCCGGATTGCCGTAAGTATATTCGTATTCCAAATCGTCAACTGCGGCTGCCAGTTCGCCGATTTCCGATGTTTCCAGTACACGGTCATAGAGGCGGACGTCGGCTACAAGAGTTTGCCTCAGGTAATTGTCGGCTGTAAAAGCGGGACGTCCGATCCATGCGTAAGGAACAGAAGTGGTGAAGTTGGATGAATTGGTGGGCATCTCGGTGTTTGTTCCCTTGGCCACTCCGTCGAGGTAGAGCGTACCGGTTTGTCCGTCTTGGGTGTACACGACGTGTGTCCATTTTCCTTTGGCTGCTTCTCCACCGATTTCTATGGCCGTTTCGTTGCCGTATCCTCCTGTGGCGTTGGCAAAGCGTTGGGCATTGAGGCGGTAAGCAGAGTACTTGCCCTCCGATCCCGTACAGGCCGCAGAAGAGGAGAATGTCCAAAGGAAGAAGCCGGCACCGGAAAGTGAGGCTTTCTCGTCTACGCGGTAGTACATGGAGATGGAGTACGCATCCATACCTTTGAACAGTTCGCCCGCTTGTTCTGTCAGGTCGAGATAACCGCTTCCGCTACCGAGATCGAGTACGCGGTATTTTCCCATTTTGCTTACCGTAGCTTCATTTTTGAGTGAGGCCGTGATACCGGAACATTCCGTATCTGAGACGGAAGTACCATTCATGTTTTTAAAATCGAAGTGCAGGCGAAGGCCATTTTCCTGGCCCATTGCGGCATGGCCGGCACATACGATAAGGCAGGATGCCAATAGCGTCCTAAACCTGTTTCTTTTGCTTTTCATGTTTTTGTTCATAAGTGTGATTCGATATAAATTGAGTCATTCGTTTTATGTTTATACGAATGAACAATTAAAACTACCTGTTATAAAAAGTATAAAAAACGTTAAATTAGAAAAGAAAACCGCGGCACAGGGATTAGCTTTCCTTGTGTCGCGGTTGGGGATGAGGTAATTTTTCTTCGGTTATTTCTGTTTTTTCCCGTTCCAATAATTCTCCAGCCGGTCGGCCTCTTCTTGGGTCAGGTGGATGACTGCGCCGTGCTTGGGCGACCGGAAGTTGGTGGTCTTCATCACGCCTTCGTTGAAGCGTCCCAAGTTTTTGAAGTGTACGAAATCGCTGGTTTCTACAAAACCGAAGTTATGTGGGTTGATACCGAATATATCGTACATGAGCACCCATTTGTCTTCACCGATTCGTTTCCAGACGTTAGGCGCCTCGCAGGCCACCGGTTCAAAGTCTATCCAACGCGGGTCGAACCGGTAGCCTCCGTCGATACGGTCGGAAACCGCCTGTTTGATGCCCGAACCGGATTCATGCGCCACGTAGAACAGGTGATATTCCATTTTTTGCCGTTCCTCGTTCCATATTGGGGTGATGTCGCCGTCGATGGCAGACGCTCCCGAGGGGTATTCAAACAAGATTTGCGGAATGCTCTCGATACGGTTGAAATCTTGGTTTACGTAGACATAATAAAGCCTGTTCTGCTCGGTGCCGAACCGCATGGTGAAATAAATCATCATTCGTCCCGTGACGGGGTCGTAGACCGTTTCCGGCGCCCAAGCGCAACCGATTTGTGCAAATTCCTTGGACATTTGGTCGAAACGTATGTTGGTGCGCGTCCAATGGATGAGGTCGAACGACTTCATCAGTACCAAGCCACGGTTGTTTCCCCAGCCATAAGCTTTCCCGTCGCGCTCCCATTCCGTATCGCGGTAACCGTCGCGTTGTGCATAAATATGCAGGTCGGTCATGGCCAAGTAGAAACCGCCGTCCGGACCACGGTAGATATGCGGGTCGCGGATACCTTTCTGGTCGGCAATCGTATCGCCTGCAATAATGGGCTTGCCGTCGTTCAGAGCGGTAAACGTATAACCGTCACGGCTGATGGCCGCATGCAGGCAGTGGTCTTCGTCCTGATGGAATACCATTAGGTAGGCCGCCATGTCTTTTTCTTGCGGTGTGGCGTCACGGTAGGTGAAGTTGCGGAAAGTAGTACGTCCTTTTCCCGTGGACAGGAGTGCAGGACGAAGGGCATAGAACCCACCGTAGTTGTTGTGATGAAGTCCCGACACGTCGATATCCGTGGCCAGTTCCTTCCATGACTTTCCGTCCTTGCTGGCAGAGAGGGTCACGCGGTTGGCACGGTTGAGCAGGCGGAGGTGGAAATGCTTGTGGTAATCGGACGGCATGGTTTCGGCTTTTTCCCCGTTGCGGTATATCGTGAACGTCTTTCCGTCCGAAGCGACACCGGCGTATGCCTTCTCGTCATAGAACAAGAGCAGGCCGCCCGTGTTTCCTTTTCCGAGAGTGATTTCCGTCGTGAGTTCATAGTTCTTGTCGGTGGCCGTAACCATGAGCAACCGTCCGTCTGCCGGTGTCTTGCCTTTGGCTTTGACGCTCATGCCATCCTTGCCGAACGAGAGGCTTTCGGGGGCGTATTCCTTCCAAAAGGTCCATTGCAGGCCGAGCTGCTTGCCCGTGAAGTCGTCGGAAAGTTCCAGTCCGTGTTTTTCAGGGTCTTGTGCCGGGAGCGGACGGGCGTCATGCCGCAACTTGCCCCATCCGTCGGCCGTCCATTCCACCGGGTCTATCAGCGTCTGCCGGCCCAACGTGTGGTAACCTTGTGCGTAAGCGTGGTACACCACCCACCAGTTTCCTTCGGCATCGTCGATGAGCGTACCGTGTCCTTTCGACCACCAAGGGTCGCTTGCACTATAGGTATGCACCAAAGGATTGTAGGGAGAGTTTTCCCACGGGCCGAACACGCTTTTGGAACGTGCCACAACCACCATGTGGCTCGTGGCCGGTCCGGCCGTGCCGCCTTCTGCCGATACCATATAATAATAACCGTCCTTGTGCAACAGTTTCGGACCTTCGAGGAACATGTCGCCATTGCCTTCGGTTTTCCATTCTTTGGGGAATTGCCAACCTTCGTAGACGGTCTTTTTCGGTCCCGTCACTTTCAGCCCGTCATCGCTCAGCGGGGCTATGGCACCTTTGTCCACATATAAATATCGCTTGCCGTCTTCGCCCACTACATGTCCGGGGTCGATGCCTGTCAGGTCGAGTTTCACCGGTTGGCTCCACGGGCCGCGGATATTGTCGGCATAGACCACATAGTTGGCTCCGGCAGCGGGATAGTAAATATAGTAACGTCCTTTGTACTTCACCAAGTCTGGGGCGTATACCGAACCGTCGAGGGCATGGAGTGCACGGGCTATGGGCGTCCAGTTCACCAAGTCGGTAGAATGCCAGACGAGCAGTCCCGGTGCATAATTAAAAGATGAGTTCGTCATGTAGAAGTCTTTTCCTTCCCTGATGATGGACGGGTCGGGATAATCCCCACCCAGAAGCAGGCGAGGGAAGGTTTGTGCACGGCCTGTGGTTACCAGGCATAAAAATAGTAAACTAAGAATCAGTTTGCTGATGCGAGTACTGTTCATGGTTTTAGTGATTAAAAGTTATTGGGTTGAAATTTCCTTCAAAGGTATATAAATAGGGGGTGAAGAATGTGCTGTTTACACACGAACGTTAGTGTTTTTAATACAGTTTAACTGTTTTATGTTTCATTTTTCTTCTGCGACAACTAAGATGGGATTGGACATGTCGTTCAATGGATAATCGTTTACAGCTATTTTCTTTAAAACTTCCAAGTCGTTGTCGTCAAACCTGTCTATGGGCAGTAAATCCACCGCCTTATCATTGAATGCCACCCAAGGCCAAAAACTTACATGCTTGAATCCTTTTAAAGAAAGGTGTTCCGATTCACTACCGTATGCATACTTCTTATCGTGGATAAAAGCATACGAGTGGCGGTCTATCAGTAGGTCGCACTGCTCCTTGTCCATGGTCACGGTTAAATAAAAGTATTTATCTGTAACCACAATGTTGTCGATTTGATACTTCGTCCTGTAGAGTTCGTCCGCATAATCCCAGTTTTCACATAGTTTCCTGCTTGGGCGAAGATTGCCTCTGTCCATCGTTAATGTGTCTATGATACCTTGTTGGGTAAGTAAAGTCACTTTGTCGTCAAATGGCAGCATGAACATGACTCCCTCCGAAGTATTACGAAGCATGCCGGTCCTTGTCATACTACGTGAAACCTGTTCGTTATCTTCATATATAGGATATGTACCTTTCTCGACTCCTTCAGGCGACACTGTACGAAGGCTGACCTGAAGCCCCTCGCCAGAATACTTCCTCGTCTCGCACACCAAGGCGTCCAACTGTTTGTTGAACCTGACAGTCTGGAGGATTTCACCGTTTTCGGCTATCTTGAACTGTCCTATATAGTTGCCTTCAAGATCGTATTTATATATGAAACCTCCCATGTTTCCGACATAGATAATTTTCTTGTTTTCATCATAATTGGCGGAGTTGATATGCCCGTGTTCTCCATGTCCTTTTCCTAACCGTCCCACTCTGTTCAGGAATTTTCCATTGGAATCAAATCTCAGAATCTCGTCTTGGTCCCAAATCAGCACGTTGTCGCCGTCCATTCCAAACACGTTCGGGCTACTCAATATGCTTTGCCCGTGGGGCTCAAGCGGAATGAATTTTATGGAAGAGTAAATACTTTCTGCAGGAACAACGATTTCGTTCTGTCCTATGTCGGTCAAATCTATTATAGCTCCGCCTTTTTGTCGGCTACATGCGCATAAGCAAAAAATACACAGCAATAGAAAATGACGTTTATTCATTGTGCTGTTGATTTAAATGTTCCACTAGTTTTGTTAAGGCGTTTGTTTCGGGCGATTGTTTGTCTACTTGTATAATCTTACCGTTCTCCAAATATATGATAAGAGGATATATATGTTCTTTAAAATTTACAGTATATACGTTAGTTGTGTCAATAATGAAATTAAAATCCTCTAGTTTTGCATCTTTTAGGCTTCGTCTTAATAGTTTTGGGGATAAAACACTTGTAAATACAACCACATTTTTTACTTGGTCATGTGAAAAATGTTCTTTATTTTCTATAAGAAAATGAATTCCTGACGTGATACAGCCAGAACATCCTCCACCTGGGATGATGTAACAACAAGTCCATTGTGGGTTAAAAATCACATTCTCTTTCTTGAAATATTCTTTTGACAAGGCTGTTATATTCGTATTATCATGGCAGCCCGTTAATAAAAAACAGCCGATTAGGAATATCAGATACTTCATTATTTATTAATTTTAATACAAGCAAAATAGATGTGGTTCTCGTCGGGATTTTCCATGGCAATGGCAATTCCCTCTTTACAAACGTGCATGTTTTGGTAATGGAACTGTTTGTAATCCGTTGAGATGCTGCTTTCCGACAAAATTTCTCCCTTCGTATCCGATATGACGATGGAGAACGGTTTGCAAAATGCTCCTTTCTCGTTCCAGTCTTGTAACGGATGTTCTGCAAGTCTCAGGTAGAGATTCCGGTAAGGATCATATATGATATTGGAATAAGTAGTTTGGCTGATATAGTAACGGATTTCATTAGTTTCATCTTCTGAACCGTCAAATGCAAATTCTTCAATGCCCTTATCGTACCGGCTTTTCATTGGTATGGTATCGCACAATGAAAAATCATTATTATAACGCAGTACTTTATCCAATATAGGGAAACTATACAGGTAGCGGCCTTTTGAATCCTTAGTTACGTATGTGCAATTCATATAATATCCTCCCCAATTATATTGCATATATAAATCAGGATAATAAGCAACAGATTTCCATTCGCCTGATTCCTTGTATAAGCATTCAGATATGGGGATGGTCAAACCTTTCGCTTGGCTTAGTGCACCCAATATGCTTCCGGAAAGCAGAAACTTTTCATGGTCGGATTCAATACGTGTCCCGTTCAGTGCATCTACTGAAGAGACCCATTGTGTATAATTGTCACTTCGGGGGATATTCCAACGTTTTTGAATATTTCCGTTCGAGTCAATTAAAAATACAGTTTTCTTGCCATCATTGTAAATGATAATAGAATCAGAATTTATATAATTAAATCCGGAACAGTTCCTAAGAAGGCCGCATTGATGAAGCGAAACAGAATCTTCGAGTATTCCTTGTTGCCAATCAAAAACATAGAGGTAGAATTCGTCCAACATAACGTATTTATCTACCCCGTTCATTGAGATAACCTGAGAAGCCATCGGCTTATTGGTGATGTTTTCCCCAACACTGATTTTTTTGACCTCATAATGATTAATATCTATCATGGAACTGTCGCTGATATTGACCATTTTACTTTGTATACTTTGGGGGTGGTTTTGGCAAGCTCCCAACAAGCCTATCAATATAAATACCAATAAATGAGCCTTTTTCATGATATTACTTTGTTGTTCATTCCTGTAAACATATAAAAAAGAAATGAATTATAAAAATTTTTTTATCAGAAATCTGTGTTGAATAATCAAAATCGGTCAAAAAGCGGTTGATTTTATGTTTTCAAGCAATACTTCACTTGCAAAGATTGTGGTAAGACCATATCCTTTAGCCTTACAGGAGTAAATGTATGCGGCAGGGGTGGAAGCATGGAGTGCCTTTGTCAAAGAACTTGGGACAGTTGGAGGTTGTCGGGGTAGAAAAAGGTGTTTTGCCGGAGTCCGTCATTCCCTGCATGCTCCCCCCAAGGGTTTTGAAAAAACATCCTTCATCTTTCAGGATATAAGGTAACCGATTAACATATAATGCGTTATGGGATGAAGGATGTTTCAGGTATCTTTCAGTTTCCTTTCATTGCGGAAAGCGATAAAAAGTTCTCAGCCGAATGATTTTTCAATCTCAGCCAAACGATTTTTCATTCTAAGCCAACTGATTTTTCAATCTGAATCAAGCGAAATGAAGCATGGCTGAAAGATGCCTGAAACATCCTTCAGCTTATAATATCAAAATTATGAGAGACTTACCATGCGACCTGAAGGATGAAGGATCTTTTTGCAAAATTCCTGTGTAGGAGCGGTACGGTATGCAAGGACGTGGCTTATGAAGAGATTTCCAGCGGTGCGCGGAAAGTACATCCGTTTTTCCATTCCGAACAGCCGAATGCGGTCTTGCCTTTGATGATATGCCCTTTTCCGCAGAGCGGGCAGAGGTCCCCCTCTTTGGGGGCAGGAGGCGTGGCCGGAATTATGGCAGCTTGAGGAGCGGTCGACTTTTTAGATAAATCGTTCCCGCTCGGCATAGTCAAGCGAGCTTGGGTCTGCTCTCGCTTACTCGCGATTTTGCGTGTCGTCTTTTGGGTTTTGGTCGGCTTTTCTTTCGCGGCTCCCTTTTTTTCCTTGGGTGCAGGCTTATCTTCCTGTGTTTCCGCGACACGGCGATTGGTGTTGTCCGCCAGGACGGTATGCACGATTTCGGCTACCATTTGCTTGAGTTCTTCCAAAAAGGTTTTGGCATCGTAGGTTTTCTTTTCAATCAACCGCAGACGGCGTTCCCAGATGCCGGTCAACTCGGCACTTTTGAGCAGTTCTTCGTGAATCAGGCTGATGAGTTCCACCCCCGTGGGAGTGGCTATCAGGTTTTTCCGTTCCAATCGGATATAATGTCGCTTGAAGAGGGTCTGGATGATGGCGGCCCGGGTGGACGGACGGCCGATACCGTTCTCTTTCAAGGCATCACGCAATTCGTCGTCGTCCACCAAGCGACCCGCAGTCTCCATGGCGCGCAAGAGCGTGGCTTCTGTGTAAGGTTTGGGCGGTTGTGTCCATTTTTCGGCCAAGTCCGGTACGTGAGGGCCGCTTTCGCCTTTTGTGAAAGCGGGAAGCGTGCGTTCCTCCTCGGCGGTTTTTGCCAAGGTTTCCGCTGTTTTGGCCTCCTGTGCATACACGTCCCGCCAGCCCGGCAAGAGAATCTGTTTGCCGGTGGCTTTGAATGGGATGTCGGCCGTTTCGCCGAGGATGGTGGTGGTAGCAAATTTACAGTCGGGGTAGAACGCTGCGATGAAACGCCGCGCCACGAGGTCGAATACCCGTTGTTCGTCCGGTGTCAAGCCGTGTGGTGCTACTCCTGTAGGGATAATGGCATGGTGGTCGGTGACTTTGGAAGAGTCGAACACCTTTTTACTCTTTTTCAACGCCGCGCCACGTAAGGGTTGGAGCAAGGCGGCGTATTCGCCGGCTATACCGTTGAGAATGGCGTTGCATTTCGGATAAATGTCGTCGCTCAGGAAAGTGGTGTCCACACGCGGATAAGTCGTGACTTTCTTCTCGTAGAGCGACTGGATGAGTTGCAGGGTCAGGTCGGATGAGAAAGAAAACTTGCGGTTGCATTCCACCTGTAGCGAGGTCAGGTCGTACAAGCGGGGAGGGGCTTCCGTTCCGTTTTTCTTGGTGACGGACGTAATCGTGAACGGTGCGTCTTTGATTTGTTCAAGGGCTTTCCGCCCTTCTTCTTCCGAGGTGAATCCCCGGCGTGCCACATCGTTTGCCTTGCCGCTTCCGTTGCCGTTCGCACCTTTTTCCTGAGAAGCCGTTGCGGTTTCCTCTTCGTCTTGTTCCAACACAGCGGTAAAGACTGTATCACGGTAGTTGGTGGTCAGTACCCAATAAGGTTCCGGCTTGAAGTTCTCGATTTCCAGTTGACGGTTGACGATGAGAGCCAGTGTGGGAGTCTGCACCCGTCCGATGCTCAGCACCTGGCGTCCCTGTGCGTATTTCAACGTGTAGAGCCGCGTGGCGTTCATGCCCAAAGTCCAGTCGCCGATGGCGCGGCTCAGTCCGGCTTCGTAGAGCGACTGGTATTCGCTCTGGTCTTTCAGGTTGCTGAATCCCTCACGGATGGCTTCTTCCGTGAGTGACGAAATCCAAAGGCGTTTCACCGGGCATCGGGCACCGGCCTTCTGCATGACCCAACGTTGTATCAGTTCCCCCTCCTGTCCGGCATCTCCGCAGTTGATGATCATGTCGGCAGCCTGCATCAGTCGCTCAATCACCCGGAACTGTTCTTCGATGCCCTTGTCGCTTTTCAGCTTGATGCCGAAGCGGGGAGGAATCATAGGTAATGAAGAAAGGCTCCACGCTTTCCAGAGCGGAGTATATTCGTGCGGTTCCTTCAGCTCGCAAAGATGACCGAAAGTCCAAGTGACCTGGTAGCCGTTGCCTTCCCAATAATTACGGTGGTCTTGCGTGGCGCCCAGCACTTTGGCAATGTCTTTACCCACACTGGGTTTCTCTGCGATACATACAATCATGCGTTTCTCTTCTTCATTATAGCGGGACAAAGATAGTGTTTTTTGCCGGAAAAATGCAGGGAAAGCCTTTCGATTTGCAAGTGGATACAAGGATGTCTGGGGATTGGGATTGTTTTTTTTGCGGTTGTTTTATAGTTAAAAAACGCCCGAAGCCTCTTCTTTTCTTTCTTTTTTATTATTTTTGCATTGTTTTAATGTAAAAAAGTGTGTCTATGAAAAAGTCTACTTCTATTTTTAAGGTAGTTTTGATTGCCTTGTTTGCTGTTTCATTGGGTGTGGAAATGGTTTCGGCTGCCGGTTTCCCTTCGGTTAAGGATTTGTATGGCCGCTATAAATTTAGTGGAGAATGCTCTTATGTTGACATGGCTTCTGGAGCGGCGGGCGAGGCTCCGGTTCCTGCCATAACGGATTATAATATGGCCGTGTTGCCGGGCGAATCAGAGAATGAAGTGAAGGTGCTCGGTTTCTTCGGTTATGGCGGTGGTGTGACGTTGACCTATAACCAGGAAGATGGAACGTTGAAGGGAGAAACGCCAACCGTAGTGTTTATGATGGGAATGAATTTAATGGTTGTAGCGGATGCGGCATCTACAGGAGGGACTGTTGTCTTTAATTATCAGGTGACGGAGAAAGACGGCAAAATACAGATTACGGCGCAGAATGCATTGGAAGATGTCACCATTATGGATATGGAGAACGGTATTATGGGGATGCTTTTTTACGCTTCTGCATATACCATGACCAAGGAGGAAGTCTCCTATAATCTTAGTGATGTGATTGGGGAGTACGATTTCGCGTCGACGAGAGTCGATAATAATTTGTTGGCTGATGCGTCTGAAAATTTTAAGTTGAAAATTACGGGAAATACCTCAGAAACGGTTTCTTCTGGTGTGAGCTTAGGGAATTGGTTCGGGGTGGAAAACACGGATGTGACCGCTGAGTTCTATGCCGATGGTGGCATATTGGTATTGCCGCATGATATGAAACTGGCCAATGGCATGTGTTTTGGGCAGCAACCGACTGAGGAAGGTGGGTATAATCCCAACGAAGCTCCGTTCTTTTTTGTGGAAAAAGACAAGTTGGTGACTCCGGGCTATTTGGTATTAGACAACGGATTCGATGAGGTAATGGAAATGCCATTGCAAATGTCTGTCGTTGGCGGTGAGGCTGTGAAAGCAGGAAGTAGCATTAGCAGCCGTTGTATCAAGGATGTCAAAATTTATAGTTCAGACGGTTCGATTCGCGTGGATGGGTTGGAAGATGCCGAAATCTGTGTGTTTGACGTACGGGGTATGCTGGTGGCATCTGCACACGGAGCTACAGCAGCATTTAACGGTCTGAAGTCTGGTCTGTATCTGGTGAAATTTGGCAATCAGACAGCGAAAGTTGTAGTGAAATAACCTGAAGATATACATGTAAAACGAAGGGAACCGAGTCTTGTGAGACTTCTTTCTCTTCGTTTTATTTTTCTTTTTCCAGAGTGTTGGAGAAAAGGAATATAAAATGGTTGGCAGGAGTAGTAATGTCCTGCTTTTTTATATATAACGAAAGAAGTATGAAAATAAACTTGAGAATCGTATTTTTCCGTTTGAAGGCTTACGGTGCTGGGCTTGTCCTTTTCGTTCTTGCGATGGTACTCTCATCGGTCACTGCGCTTCATGCACAGAACGGTACGGGTGTCGGAGGTGCGGTTCGTACCGAAACAGTCGGAAGTCCGGAAAAAATGACGGTAAAAGGCGTTGTGGTGGATAAGGAGACAGGAGAGACCATGATTGGAGTTTCCATTCGCGTGTTGGGTACGGACGTGATTACGGTGACGGATATAGACGGTGCTTATTCATTAACTTTGCCCAAAGGACGTTATAAAGTGGTTTTTACTTATATCGGCTACGAAAAGTTAGAGCGGGAATTGGACGCATCCCATACGGAAAGTTTTAAGAAGGTAGTGATGGCTCCGGCTTCGAAAGCCATGAACGAAGTGGTGGTGACGGGAATATACCAGCGTAAGAAGGAAAGTTTTACGGGATCGGCTGCTACTTTCGAGGGGCCGGAATTGAAAAAAATCGGGGTACAGAATGTCTTGCAGAGTTTGAAAACCCTCGACCCTTCTTTCAAAATCGCGGATAACATCCAGTTTGGTTCAGACCCCAACCGCATGCCGGACATCGAAATCCGTGGTAAGAGCAGTATTATGGGGTTGAAAGAGGAGTATGGTACGGATCCGAATCAGCCTTTGTTCATACTGGACGGATTTGAAACCGATTTGCAGACGGTCTCGGATTTGAACATGAATCGTGTGGCTTCCGTTACGATATTGAAGGATGCGGCTTCTACGGCTATTTACGGTTCGAAAGCGGCCAATGGTGTTGTGGTCATCGAGACGGTGAAGCCGGAGAAGGGACGGTTGCGCTTGAGTTATAAAGGCGACTTTTCTCTGACGATGGCCGACTTGACGGATTATAACCTAATGAATGCCAGCGAAAAGATAAAGTTCGAAGAATTGGCTGGGTTATATACTGATTTGACGAACGACCCGTTAAACCAACTGAGGTTGGACAACCTGAGGAACGAACGTTTGAAAGAAGTGGCACGTGGAGTGGATACTTATTGGTTGAGTGAGCCGTTGCGTACCGGTTTCGTGCAAAAACATAACGTTTATGCCGAGGGCGGAGAAGAGAAAATCAGGTATGGCTTAGGGCTGACTTACGGGAATACGGAAGGCGTGATGAAAGAGTCGAGCCGCCAGACCCTATCCGGTAATCTGGATTTGATTTATCGTACCGGGAAGTTCCAGTTCAGTAACAAACTGACGATTGATTATCTGGAAACGTCCGACCCAGTGGTCTCGTTCTCCGAATATGCTTTGGCTAATCCCTATTACCGCAAGTACAATGCCGATGGCGGAGTAGACAAGTATTTGTATGTTCCGGAGAATGACGACGAGGCTCCTGTTCCGAATCCGCTCTGGAATGCCCGTCTGAACAATTATGATCGTGGGGATGAATTTGGCTTTACGAATAACTTCATTGCGGAATGGTTTGCCACGACGGATTTGCGTGCCCGTGCCAAGTTCGGAGTGACGAAAACTACGGCCACAGCCGAAACGCGTTTGTCTCCGTTGCATACGGATTTCGACAGTATGAGCGATACGGAGAAAGGCTCATACGAACATTCCACTACCGCTGTTACGAAGTATGAAGGGGATCTGTCCGTGACTTACGGCAAGCTGTTCCGGGAAGTTCACATGCTCAATCTTGTCGGCGGGTTTAATTTTTCCAATACGGAGTCTACCCGTAACGGTTATAAAGCAATAGGCTTCACCGAAGACCAGTTCGGTGCACCTTCTTTTGCCAATGGTTATCCGGATGGCGGAAAACCGTCATATTCCGAAAGCACCACGCGTGCGGCCAGTTTCTATTTGAATGGTGGATACGCGTATGACAACCGTTATTTGCTCGACGTAAACTATCGGCGCGACGGAGCTTCCATGTTCGGGTCGAGCCACCGTTTCCGCGATACGTGGTCGGTGGGTATAGGTTGGAATATTCACAAGGAAAAGTTCATGGGCGGCACGGACCTGTTTCAACTGCTCAAGTTGCGTGCGTCTGTCGGCAATCCCGGTAATCAGAACTTTTCCGCTTATCAGGCTTTCACGACTTATCAATTCAATGGATGGATGACCAATGTATTCGGTGCGGGTGTTTTGATATCGGCTTTGGGAAATCCCGACCTTCAGTGGCAGAACACTTTGAATTATACGGTAGGGACGGATATAGCCATGTTCGACAATCGTTTGAATGTAACGGTGGATGTCTTCCGTAAAATCACAGACCCTCTGTTGGCTGTCATTACGACACCGGGTTCGGTAGGCGTAAAGAGCGTAGCGATGAATGCCGGCCAGCAAAATACGAATGGACTGGAGGCTACGTTGCGTGTGTCTCCTATTCATAATTTAGAAAAGGGGATACAATGGACTGTCAGCTTGAATGCACGGACGTATAAATCGAAGTACGCTCATATCGGTAATTCTTTGAGTGCCTTGAACAAAGCCGGACAGGCTTCGGTGACGGGGACGACGCGTTATTACGATGGAGGAAGCCCGACGGCTATTTGGGCTGTCCGTTCGGCAGGTATTGACCCGGCTACGGGTAAAGAGCTTTTTATTAAGAAAGACGGTAGTTATTCGTTCGATTATGATGTGAATGACGAAGTCGTCGTCGGTGACACGCAGCCCAAATTGGAAGGGGTTTTGGGAACGACCTTTTATTACAAGGGCTTTTCGTTCGGAGCTTATTTCCGTTACCAACTCGGGGGGCAGATATTCAATTCAGACTTATATAATAAGGTGGAGAATATCGACTTGAGTGACATAAACTACAACCAGGACCGGCGGGCGTTGTATGACCGTTGGTCCGTACCCGGTCAGGAAGCACAGTTTAAGGGTATCTCCTTAGTACAGAAAACGGACAAGTCTTCCCGTTTCGTGATGGATGAGAATACGTTCGCCGGAGAGTCCTTCAATGTAGGATATGAATTCACGCAACCTTTCATTAAAAAGGTCGGTCTGTCGTCGTTGACCCTTCAGGCCAACATGAACGACATCTTCCGGGTATCTACCGTAAAAGCGGAACGGGGTATTGATTATCCTTTTGCGCGAACTGTGTCATTCTCTGTTTCAGCCGTATTCTAAAGCTATAGAAATTATGAAAATCTTAAAATATATCATATTGTCTTTTTTCGGCCTGTTCTTCACGGCCGGATGTAGTGACTGGCTTGAAGTGAAGCCCTACGACACCATGGCCGAAGGTGATTTGTTGAGCACCGAAGAAGGTTTCAAGAAATTGCTTAACGGAGTGTATATTGATTTGAATAAAGACGAGCTGTACGGCCAGACACTTACTGTGGAAATGGTGGAGATTATGGGAGGGTCTTATCTGATCGGTACCGACCCGTTGACTTGGGGAGATTATATTGATTTGAACAACCGGAACTTCACTACCGAGTATTGGCGTACGAGACTCGACAATACGTGGGACAAAGCGTATGCATTGATTCGTAACTGCAATACGATATTGGAACAGATGGAGAGTCGTAAGTCGGTCTTTACGGGTAACAATTATAATTTGATTCGGGGAGAAGCGCTGGCGTTAAGGGCTTTGCTGCATTTCGACATGTTCCGTCTGTTCGGTCCCGTATATAAGCTGAATCCGACGAAGGCCAGTATTCCCTATCAGACGTCCACTACCTTGCAGGTGCAGGAACTGTTACCGGGGAATGAAGTGATGCGTCATGTCATAGAGGACTTGTCTGAAGCGGAAAGGCTGTTGGCAGATGATCCTATTATCACGACGACGGACCATTTGGTCAATCATGCGACGACGGGGGGCAGCAATTTCTTGGAGTACCGTACGTTGAGGCTTAATTATTATGCCGTACAGGCGTTGTTGGCACGGGCATATCACTATATATCCAGTTACAAGGATGAGCATCAGGCAGACTATAAAGCCAAGGCTAAAAGCTATGCCGAAGGGATTATTAATATTGCTCCGCAGCATTTTCCGTTTGTGAATAAAGCAAACGTGTTGGGAACACCGGAGAATGTGGATCGCATTTTTGCTACGGAAGTGATTTTCGGTCTGACGAATGTGAACCGGAATCTGATGTTCAAGAACAACAACGATCCGGACCACAGCCCGAAGCCGGTGCTCAGGATGGATCCGGCTCTTTTGGAGATGCCTTATTTCGGCGGCGGAGCGGACTACGGCGGGTCTACTGACGACTATCGTTACATTGCCAACTGGAAAAAGAGCGGTAATGATTACTATTTCTATAAGTATGCAGACATTACCGACGTGGGGAAGATAGAGAACACCATCGTTCCGATGATACGGTTGGGAGAAATGTATCTGATTATTGCAGACCTTTATGACGAAGTGAGCGAACGTCCTCTTATGGGCAGTTGGGTGAATAAGTTGAGAGAACACCGTGGAGTAGAAAAAATGGATGAATCTAAATATGCTCCGCGTTTCTTGGAATATGAGGTCGTGAGAGAGCTGTACGGAGAGGGACAAATCTTTTTCTATCATAAGCGGAATTATTCACCGGTATTGATTACTTTTGATCCTATTACGGAATTCATCCCGGCTTCGGAGAAATTTTTTGTAGTTCCTTTACCGGATACGGAATCAGACAACAGACAATAAACAGGTTATGATGAAGAATTTAAAAATATGGTTTCCGATGTGCCTTGCGCTTTGCTTGTGGAGTGCATGCGATGAGCGCACGCCGGATTTGTATAGTGCTCCCGACGGAATTTACTTTAATAACCGGACTTCGGGGAGTGTATTGGTAGATACGACAACTTTGACTTTCGTTTATGAGCCGGACGAAACGATGTATCTCGACGTACCGGTAGTCATACAGACCATCGGAAGGCAGGCTGACATCGATCGTCCGGTCAATCTCAAGGTCTGGTCGGACAATGCCGAGGAGGGAGTGGATTATGAGTTGCTGACACCGGCGGTGGTACCGGCTCATACCTCCATGTTTTCCTATGTGGTTCGTTTGAAACGTACGGAAGCCATTAAAACGGAATTGAAGTCCATTTATCTGGAACTATCGGCTAACGAGTTTTTCACGACGTTTCTGAAGAAGGATTCTACGGGAAGCGAGGAACGTCCTTACACTGAGATGTTGAAGTTCCGGATAGATTTTTCCGACTTCTATTCTACTCCTCCGGCCGGATGGCTTCCTGAGTATGTCGGTGAGTTTTCAGAACGTAAGTTACGTCTGATGTGGAAACTGTTCGACGATGTGGTGGACCGTGCCGACTATAATGTAAAGGGAGCTATTCCTTTCAATAAATGGGTGTACATGCAACGGGAAATAGATACCTACATGACGATGCAATTGTATATATTGTTGGGATACGAACAAGGAACGGTGGATGTAGACGCATTGGTGGACCCGACGGCTGAAGGGAATGACCGCCAGTTACTGGATTTTACTCCTATAACCTCTGATAACTAATATGGAATGATATGGAAAGAATGAAATATATCCGTTTGTTATGGTTGCTGTTGCCATTCTTATGGCAAAGCTGTGCGGAAGATAAGGGGAATTACGATTACAAGGATTTGAACGATTTGAATATTTCGTTCGATGATGCTTATTCTGCCATTTCCCGTGAACCTTTCGTCATAAAGCCGGAGGTGACAGCAAAAGAGTTCGCACCGGACGCTTATACTTATGAATGGAAGGCGTATGACCAGGCCGGGAGCCAGGAACCGGTTGTGTTGGGTACGGCTTTGAATTTGGATGTGGAATTGACTCTTGCACAGGGCAACTATCAGTTGGTACTGACCATTAGGGAGAAGGCGTCGGGGCTGTATTATCAAAAGTCGGCCACGTTGAACGTGGATACGCCGCTTTCGTTGGGGTGGTTGATATTGTGCTCCGACAACGGGCGTGTGCGTCTGGACATGGTGTCGCACATTAAGGAAACGGATAATGTGTATTACGATTTGTTGAAAGGGACGGATTTGGAGGATTGGCTACAACCCTACCAGTTGCTTTGCGATCCCGGGATGCAAGAGCCTTTCTATTTGGTGACCGGTAGCGGGACTACGCGTTTGAGCAATAACGATTTTCAGTGGAACGACTCCTATATGATAGGTTATGAGTTCGGTAACGGAATGTATACCGGTACGGTACGTTGCTTGGCTTCTCACAGGCCGGGCAAGTTGTTTGTCGATATTGCGGGACGTGTGTATTATTGTAATACGTTGTCCGGCGACGGTTTGTTCGGTTCCGTTCGAGCCAACGGTTTTTATGTAGAGCCGGCAGTCGGTTATAATGCCAAAGGGACTCCTTTTGTTCCGGCTTTTATGATGTGGGACAAGAATAACCGCCGTTTCGTGGTCTGTGCTTCGGAGTTTGCGTCTATCGGATTGGATAATGTGAGAGACGTGCCGATGGATGAATTGGCCGCCGACGGTTTCCCTACGGTGAATGAAGAGCTTTTCGCATGGCCGAAAAGAGCAGACCGAATGGACTTTATCTGTATGGAGAATACCCGTTACGACCGTAATCAAGACGGTAACGGAATGACATACGCCGTGTTGGGTAAAGGCGATCAACGTTTCTTGTATGGTATCATTCTCAATGAGCTTTACTCTTTTGCCGAAGCCAAATACGGTTATGCCTATGAGAAAGCTTATTATGTGGATTTGTCTGCTTGTACGGACATTGCGCAAGCCACACATTTTGCGTTCAGTTCCCTGAAGACATTTATGTATTATGCCGTGGGTAGAAAGGTCTATCGCGTGAATTTTTCCAATGCGGCTCCGGCGGCAGAATTACAGTTCGAATTGTCCGAAGGAGAAGAAATCACCTGTTTGAAATTCTATCTGTGGGAACAAGAAGATGCAGACAACCGTTCTTACGACCTGATTGTAGGCAGCAAGAAAAATGATACGGGTGAGAGTACATTGCGTATTTATGACGGTTTCACGAATGAAGGCAATTTCCAGGATGCCGTTCCGGTAGAACAATACGCCGGTTTTGCAGACATTGTGGACGTGATTTACCGCGAGAAAGTAATTTATCAACAATAATTAATAATGAATGAGATGATGAAAAATAATATGTGGTTTAAGGCAGCCTTTCTGACATTTGTCTTTTGTGCCTTCGGGTTCGTACAGAGTCGGGCCGATATTCAGTTGACGGTCGATGTGGCGAATAAGACGGCTTCGACAGTCGTTGTGGTGTATCAGACTACGATCGTAGAGATTCCGTTGGACGACAACGGGCACGGTAGCCATACCTTTCAGCATATAGGTGCCGTACATGCCAGTCTGTTTTATGGAATGGACAGCAAAAACATTTTTTTGGAAGACGGAGATCGTATCCATATCTCCTTCGACGGGGCTGATTTCAAGGAATCCGTAAAATTTGAAGCGGATGGAGGCAAAGAGAAAATCTTTAAGTATCTGAATCAGGTGACCCTTTTGGATGTCCCGCAAGAGAAGATGGCCCTGCCGTTTGAGGAGTACGCCGCGTTGGTGGACAAGAAAGAAGAGTCCATGATGCGTATTCTGAAGGCATGGAAGCTGGATGAAGTCAGTCCGCGTTTTGTTACCGTCGAAACCGGCCGCATCCGTTATGCTTATGCTTCTTCGCTGATGATGTACGCCGTGGGGCATCCTTTTGTAGCTCAGGATACCACTTACCGCCCGGACGAAGCCTATTACGATACACTTAAAAAGTATGCTGTGGCAGACGAGAACCTGGTAGAACTGAAAGAGTATCGTGAGTATATGAAAGAGATAGCCCGGATGTTCGGCTGCAAGAAAGAAGAAGCAAAGACACCATACGACCGTACGATTTGTATGATGAACTACATTGCCGACCATATCGAGGACGACAAAGTGAAACAGACGCTGCTGAACGTGTTGGCTATCGAGCAAGTGGAACAGTACGGCATCAGCAATATAGATGAATTGCTGAATCTGCACGGCACTTACGTGACCGATCCCGTACTGCAGGCTGCCTTCAAAGAAAAATATGATGCTTGGGATTTGGCTCGTCCGGGTAACCCTTCTCCCGATTTCCGGGCATGGGACGTGGACGGGAAAGCTTATACCGTAGCCGATTTCAAGGGGAAATATGTGTATATCGATCTTTGGGCGACGTGGTGCGGTCCGTGCCGCCGTGAAATGCCTTTCCTCAAGCAGTTGGAAGAAGAATACAAAGGGCGCAATATCACCTTCCTGAGCCTTTCTACGGATGCACGTAAGGCCGATTGGCTGAAGATGGTGAAAAGTCAGCCGATGACGGGAATACAGTTGCATTTAGGTACCGGCAGCCGTTTCCAGACGGCATACAAGGCCGATGGCATTCCTCATTTTATCCTGCTCGATCCCGAGGGAAAGATTGTGAATGCCAATATGCTGCGTCCTTCTTCGCCCGACATTCGCGGTTACCTGGACCGCCAACCCGGTCTGTAAAAGAAGTGATATGAGGATAAAAGGAGCTTTCGGGCTCCTTTTTTTGTGGGGACAAGCCTTGTATGGTTACACTCCGAAATATCTTTTTTGTTTTTTTACGGCACGGACGGTTGACGAAGAATGTTATTTTTTTCATCTTTGTACAATTAAATTCCAAGAGCCGTAACTATGAATGTTTCCATTGAAATAGGATTGCTTGTATCCGCCTTTCTGATTTTCTGTAGTATCCTGATGAGCAAGACCGGTTACCGTTTCGGTATCCCTACTCTGTTGATGTTCCTGTTGGCCGGCATGCTGTTCGGCACAGACGGTCTGGGCATACAGTTCGACGATGTGTCGGTGGCCCAGCATATCGGTATGGTTGCGCTGTGTATCATCCTTTTCACCGGCGGAATGGACACGAAGATGGAGGACATCCGTCCGGTATTGTCGCCGGGTGTCATGTTGGCCACCTCCGGCGTGTTTCTGACTACGCTCTTTTGCGGATTGTTCGTCTATTGGGTTTCCGGCTGGCAACTGCATACGGGCGTCGGTTTCACCCTCATCGGTTCCTTGTTGTTGGCCGCCACGATGTCGTCCACCGACTCCGCCTCCGTCTTCAACATCCTTCGTTCGCAGCAAATCAACCTGAAACATAATCTTAAACCGATGTTGGAACTCGAAAGCGGGAGCAATGACCCGATGGCCTATCTGTTGACCATCATCCTAATACAATGCCTGCAGGCCGGAGGAGTTTCAGGTTGGGAAATCCTGTGGTCTTTTCTGCTGCAGTTTGTAGTCGGCATAGCCGGGGGGTATCTGTTGGGACGTTTGTCCGTATGGCTCATCAACCGTGTGAGCCTGAAGAATGCCGAACTTTATTCCATCATGGTGCTTTGTTTCATTTTCATCATTTATTGTTCGGTCTATTTGCTGAAAGGCAATGGGTATCTGGCGGTTTATATTGCCGGTATGGTCATCGGCAACAGCCGCCTGTTCAAGAAGAAGGAAATAGGAACTTTTCTCGATGGCATGACATGGCTGCTCCAGATTGTGATGTTCCTCATGTTGGGACTGCTGGTCAATCCCCACGAGATGCTTCCCGTCATGCTGACGGCCGTCCTGGTCAGCGTCTTTATGACCTTTGTGGCCCGTCCGCTTAGCGTATGGTTAAGCCTTCTGCCTTTTGGACGGAAAATCACGAATAAATCCAAGCTTTTTATTTCCTGGGTCGGTATCCGTGGGGCTGCTCCCATTATTTTCGCTACCTATCCGGTGATGGCGCAAGTGGACGGTGCCAGTCAGATTTTCAATATCGTGTTTTTCGTCACGTTGATATCTTTGCTTTTTCAGGGTATGTCCTTGTCATGGGTGGCGCGTAAGTTGGGCCTTACGGAACCCTTGCCGGAAAAAGAGAACAACTTCGGAATCGAACTGACCGAGGATGTCGGGAGCACGTTACGTGAAGTGCTTTGTACGGAAGAGCTTCTGCAACGGGGACGTCATATTCGCGAACTGTCGCTTCCGGAAGGAACGCTGGTTATTATGATTAAGCGGGGCGACCGTTATATTGTGCCGAACGGTTCGCTGGAACTGATGTTGGGCGACCGCCTGCTTTTCATGCAGCATGGCGAAACGGTGGAACGGTAAGACCATAAGATTTCTTTTTGTCAAAATGTCAATGCTTCCTCTTTTTCCTTGCCGTATTTTCATGGGGTTACCCTTGTGTCGGATTTTACGCGATTCTCGTGGAATAGGGGATTGCCGTTTTGTCACCTCTACGCGTTTGACAGTTTCTTCGTGTTCTGTCGCTGTGCGTGTTGTACGCTTATAGGTTCGTGTCGTGTCATCTTTTTAAGTTTTTCCGTGGCAAACGGATTGGGCATAACGGTTTGTATTTTGCCTTCAAATAATTATAGAAACCGTCCTTTGGGCGGGACGCGTGCGGTTTTGCTGCCGTCTTTTCTCCGTTTGGAGCCGTTTGCAGTGCAGATATGCGGAGAACTTTTTTTTGTTTGGCTTAGATTGATTTTTTGTTCGGCTTAGAAAAAACGCGTATTATACGGTATATATGCGAAAAATCCGGGGTGATTCTGTATAAATATGCAGAATCTGTCTGGTTTTCCGTTCCGGATTACATTTTATCTTCTGTATTTTCCGCCGTGTTTTATGTCTTTTTGGATGGAAAATCCCGTTTTACGTGAAGTTTTGTCAGTATGGAACGGTTCATACCTGTGCGGAATGGTTCGTTGGCTTCGGCCAATCGGATAGTTTCAGGATGCAGAAGTCTCCCCCTGAGAGTACTGCTTTTTAAACCGGTATGTTCTACACACGTTGCTATCTTTAAATTCGGACTGTAATGGCACGTTTGAAGAATATGACAAAAATATATGAATAGATGTACTTTGATTGTTGGGGAATGTTTGTGACTTTTACAATGCTTGTTTTCTTATATATCCTTGAAATACATTGTGTTATATGGGGAATATAAATTCCATCTCTATGCAAGAGGTGGAAGATTTCGATGCAAATGTAGATAAAATACGCATACAAACAAAATAATCTCTTCTTTTTCTGATGAAAAAAACAAGAAAATCTTAAAATAAATAGGTTTTTATAAAGTCGATTCTTGAGCTTACCTTATTATATATAAGGCATTTACGGGATACTATTTCCACCTCTTGCATAGAGATAGAAGTTTATCAACGGCAATAAAGAGAGTAGAGAATTATACGTTTTAACTAATTTTATTTGATTATGAAGAGAAAGTTTATCAGTGTGGCTTTGTTTGGTGCGCTTCTTGCGGCATCGACAAGCGTAACGACTTCTTGCAAGGACTACGATGATGACATCAGTGGCTTGCAAGGGCAGATTACGGCCAATGCGACGAATCTTGATGAATTGGTGAATGAGAAGGTCAACAACCTGACTCAGGAAATCAATTCGCTGAAAGCGCAGGAGGCTGCCTTGGAAACGGCTTTGGCTACGGCCAAAACCGAGTTGACGGCTACTATCGCAGAAGCTGAACAAGGAGCTAAGGATTATGCCGACATTCAGGCCGCTGCGGCCCAAGTGGCAGCCATCGAAGCTTCAAAGGCCAATATTGAGGAAGCCCGTACGGCACTCCAGGCCGGTATCGACGCGGCAAACGCTGCCATCGAAGCCCTGAATTCTCAGGTAGCAACCCAAGCCGGACAGATTGATGCTTTGCTTTCTGCCGACGCGGCTTTGCAAGAGGCTATCAACATAGCCAATGGCGAGATTGAATCGGCCAAGAGCATGGCGGCCACAGCGCAGAGTGCAGCCGAAGCGGCTCAAGGCACAGCCGACGAAAATGCGCAAAAGATAGCCGGTGTGACGGAAAAGCTCCAGGCCGTGGAAGAAGGCTTGCAGGGGCAGATTACCCTTTTGGACGAAAAACTCAATCAGGCCGTAGCCGACATCGCTGCTAACAAAGCTGACGTGGAAGCCAAGCTGGCCACGGTGAACGCCCTTGTACAAGCCAATACGGAGGCTATATCCGCATTACAAGACAAGGATGCTGAATTGTTGGACAAGATTGCCCAAAACAGTACGGAACTGTTGGCTCTTTCTGAGAAACTGACGGCTTTACAGAGTACGGTAGAGCAGAACCTGACGGCAGCCAAAGCATATACAGATGCACAAGTAGCTGCTTTGAAAGCCGAATTGGGCGCCGATATGGAGCTTGTAAAAGCTGACCTTGCCGGTGCTTTGTCTCGTTTGGGTGCTGCGGAAGAGAAAATTGCAGCTATTCAGGAAGCCGTTGGCGCTTTGGAAGATAAGGACGAAGAGCTTGCTGCAACCATCGCAGAGGTAGAAGGCAATATCGAAAGCATCAATACTTCTATCGGTGGCATCCTTGGCAGGCTTGAAACTTTGGAAGGTACGGTAGCGCAACATAATCTCGACATCGAAACGCTGAAGCAGACTGCTGCAGGGTTGAGAACGGATTTGGATGCCGTGAAAGTTACGGCTGATGAAGCCAAGAGCCAGATTGTCCAGTTGACTTCGGATTTCAACAGCTATGTGTCAGCGAACAACGAAGCATTGGTGAACCTGGAGAACCGGATGAGTAATAAGCTGGACGAAGCTGTCAGCACGTTGGGGAGTGAACTACGTAGCGAATTGACAACAGCTACGGGCGAACTGGATACCAAAATCGGTGAACTTCAAGGTGACCTGCAAGAGAAATATGAGGCTCTGAAAAATCAGATTGGTGCCATCACGGGCGATGAAGGTACAGTCGGGCTGATAGACGAAAAGATAAACGCCGTAAACCAGAAGGTTGCTGAGTTGGGTACTAAAGTAGAAAACCTGACTACCGATTTGACCGCATTGACGGGTCGGGTGACGACCGTAGAGACTGAAATAGGTGAAATATATAAGCAGTTGGCACAGACTTCTGCCATCATCGGGCAGTGTATCAATGTGTTCAATGCTGAATTGGGGCAACTTTGTGCGATGTTGAGTGCTCAGTTGAGGAGCATCGTCTTCAGTCCGACGGAGTATTATCAGGGTATCGAAGCGATTGGAGTCTTCTCATTCAACTATAATGCTTTGAGCGTGAGCGCGGCTGATAAGACGGGCGACCAAAAGACGGATAGGCCGACCACGTTGACACAACCTGAAACGAGCGTCGTGCCGTTCGTGAAGGCTTCCTACCACTTGAATCCTTCGAATGCGGCCATCAGCACGGACAAGGAACATTTCTCCTATGTGGTCAACAATGCTTCTTACACGCGTTCGGTAGGCAGGAACGATATTTCTGTGGACAGCGTGGAACTTGACAAAGAGGAGACCGGTATGCTCAATGTCTACTTCAGCATGAAGAATGCCAACGATATCGAGAAGATTCCGGCTGCGGGCGACGGCAAGGTGGATGTAGCTGCCCTCCGTTACACTTATTCTACAGAGAACGGGGATACGCTTATCACTTCCGACTACGCAGCCTTGAAGCAGTATAAGATTACGGACTTTGCCATCAACAAGGTGACGGCGAGAGGCAATATGGAGGAGAAGATAGAGAACCATTTGGCTGCTACGGCTGCCGAAGCCATTATCTCTAACAATCGCCTGCAAATTACATACGAGAACAAAGACCCGTATGCTGACTCTGAAACTACAGGCCTTGACCTTAACGAGTGGATTAACGTGCATTATGTAGTAAATGATGCGAATACCGATCAGGTATGGGGCGACCAGGAGAAGATCAATGAAAAGAAATTCAAACTGGTGTATGAGTTGATCGGTTACAAGGCCAATGATGCGGACAAGACGAGTGAAAGCGAACATGCCACTATCGTAGACGGCCATATCCTGAACGTACACGGAGTAGACGGAAGCCCTGCCGGAAACCGCAACATTATCGGTCGTACGCCGTTGCTTCGCGTAACGTTGGTGGATGAGAATACGAATAACCAGATTGCAGAAGTTGGTTATATCTTAGTAGAGATTACGGATGTAATCGTGGGTCCTGTAACCGTGGACGACATTGCACCAATCACCAATGTTTATACAGTAAACTGTGATGATGCTCCGATATTGGATAACGTAAGAGCCGTTACATGGGTAGAAGTCGAGAATAAGATTCTGGGTCAGTTGAACATGAGCAAGGAAGAGTTTGAAGCAAATTATGCGCTTGAACTCAACAGCGACGGCGTGACTTGCAAGCAATTCAGCGAACCGAAGGATGAGGCTGTGAGGAACCCGCAAATCGGTAAGATTGTCAACACTAACGACGACCAGGCGCACGAAACGAACGTGCTGAAGTGGAGCGTGGGTAACCAGCAAGCCTATATGTTGTTCTCGGAAGACAGACAAAATCTGGATGCTGTCTCTACTTGGGTTAAGTTTACTCCGAAGAGCACGGTTTCTTCCCACAAGCCTGTATTCGTGAAGTTGACGTGGGCACCGAGCGTGGTGAATGATAAGCCAGAAGCCGCTATCGAGGACAGCTACAACCACAAGAAACGTGCCGATTGGCATGCAGAAAACTCACGTGATGAAGGCTTCAAGGAATTGCAAATCCAAGTGGGTAAAGCTACCGATCCGTCTGCGACTTGTGAATACGAGCACATGGTTGTAGCGAACACGTTCAACAAGCAACCGGTAGACATCATCAAGGATGCTATCAAGGGTACTTATGGAGCTTTGGCTGATGCCGTGACTGTGGAATATAAGTTTGCTCCGACTAATGAGCAGAGTAAGCGGAGCTACATTGTAGGAAATACCACTTACAATATTCAAGTGTCTGCTGATGGTCGTACAATCTCTACTACAGGTGGTGTAACGTTGGCCACGATAGAACCTACTGACGGTGAAATCACAATGGGTAGCGATGATGTTGTGAAAGCTATCATCAACATTTATGAAGAATCTTTGGCTGATGCTTTGACGTTCACGGTATTGGTTGACGAGGCTACTTGTGAGCCGGCAAAGGATTTGATTACCTTTAACAACAACAAGTTCAATGTGAAGGTCATCAAGCCGATCTTCCTCAAAGGAGGTAGCATTGCCGAGATGACGCTGAACCAATGGAACACTTTGACGCAGAAGTTGTCGCTCACCTTCGAGGACTTCAACGGTTACGACCCGAAAGAGTTCTACGACTACAGTAACCAGACCAAGACGTTCTGGGACTTCTACGGAGTGTCTCGTATAGAGCTTGTTGGCACAGAGACTGACTATTCTGGTAATTGGGGTGCTGTGGATAACAATGTGTTTACGATTAGCTACACTGAACCGACTGGTAGCATCAGTTTGGACAACATGGGTTCTGTAACCCTGACACAGGTGAACATGAGCCGTGCGAACTCGTTCAATGTGCGGATGACGTTCAAGGTGACTTACTTGTGGGGTGAGCTCACAGAGACTGTTACCTTGCATGTGAACAATGCCCCGGGTAAACGTTCTCTCAACCGCTAATATGCGTAGCATTTAGCATGGGGATTTAGGAAGGAGGGCAGGTGGTTGAAACCTGCCCTCCTTTTCATTTTAAGTAAAAGTAATTTAGATTGTAAGATGAAAATTCATCATTTGCTGTTCCCCTTATGGATGGGAATCATAATATGCTCGGTGTCAGCCTGTGCGGATAAGAACAAGAAAAGTAGCGAAGAACAAACGCAAACGGAATTCGAGCAGACGCTGGAGGCGAAAGATACAATAGCCGTCAAGGAGCTTATAGACCAGTTCTTCACGTATGTGAAAAACAAGCAGACGGACGAAGCCATTCTTATGCTATATCGTAACGACCAGACAGAAGACGGTACGCCGGTTTCGCTAAACAACGAAGAGATGGCGGAAGTACGGGTCATGCTCGAATCCATACCGATGGCAGGTTACGAGATTGCATACATGAAGTTCAGTGAATATTATGCGAATGAGGTGCAATGCAATGTGATTATCCGCGAAGCGGGAGACGGCATACCTCCTGTCACGACCAAGATATTCTTCAAACCGGTGTTTTATCTTGGTAATTGGGTGCTTTGCCTGACCAATACGGAATATGGGGACAAGTCGTTAGGCCGTTAGTCGGATGAAGGATGTTTAATATAAAAAAAGAATGACTATGAAGAAAAAGAATTTAATGTTCGTGTGCGCATGCCTGTTGATGTCGCATGCGGTATCTGCGCAGTCCAAGGGTGAAGAGATACAGTTCCACCGGCATGGTAGCCTGCAACTGCAAGGCGGTGCGGCTTACACCTTGGGTGAGGCCGGGTTTGGCGACTTGGTATCTCCGGCTGTGGGGGTGCATGGCAGTTACTATTTTACCCCGGTGTGGGGACTGCGTGCCGGTGTGTCCGGTTATGAATCCAAAGGAGTGTGGGTGAATCCTCTCCAAGTATATAAGTATAATTACCTGCAAGGAGACATTGACGTGGTGGTGGACCTGGCCAACTGTTTCAAGTATAATTATAAACGGGTGGTGAATCCTTATTTGTTCCTGGGGGTAGGACTGAACGGTGCATTCGGCAACGACGAAGCGGTGGCCGTCAATGACGGTGGTCATACGTTGGAATATTTATGGCGTGACCGCCAGTTCAGTCCGGTAGGTCGCGGCGGTATAGGAGCTAACATTCGCTTGGGCGGGAGAGTTTATTTTAACCTTGAGGTCAATGCCAACGTGTTGGGCGACAAGTACAACTCCAAGAAGGCGGGCAATCCGGACTGGGTGTTCAACGCGTTAGGAGGCTTGGTCATCAAGTTGGGCAAGACACACAAGAAGGTGGTCGAAGAAGCTCCCGAGCCGGTGGCTCCACCCGTGATACCGGAAAAGCGCGAACCGGTGACTCCGAAGAAGGCTGAACCGGTAGTGGAGAAAGCCAAAGTGGAAAAATTGCAGGAGAATGTGTTCTTTAAACTTAATTCAGCCGTAATCCGTGCGTCTGAGGAAGCTAAAATAGAACGTTTGGCCGCTTATCTCACCGCCAACCCGCAAGCGAAGGTCGTGATTTGCGGATATGCCGACAAAGCTACGGGCACTCCTAAAATCAATGATGCACTTTCGCTGAAACGCGCTCAGGCCGTGTCGAAGGCCTTACAGGTCAAAAAGATAGATGCGGGCAGGATACGAGTGGAACATAAAGGAGATACCGTACAGCCTTTTACAGAGGTTGAAAAGAATCGCGTATCTATTTGCATAGCCGAATAATTTGACTTTTGGACGTTTTGCGACCGCCGTGAAAGGAAAAGGTTGGTTGGTTCCCGGTAAAAAGAGGGTGTTTGTCGGGAGACCTTTCATGGCGGTTTTTTTATTCAATGCAGTTTATGGGAAAAGAGGATGTTGAAGAAAAACATGTCAAGCGTACGCAGAAAGATTATACGCTTGACTTTAAACTTCGTGTAGTACGAGAACTGGAGACTTCCCACATCAGTATGAATGCCATTTCACGGAAGTATGGAATACAGGGGGAGAGCACGGTGAGCAGATGGTTGGAGAAATACGGTGCGCGGGATGCAGACGGAAATGTGGCTGCCCTCATGTTCCGGAAGAAGCGTCCGCTTTCAGGACTGGAACAAAGAAACCTTGTTTTGGAACATGAACTGTCACTGTTGAGAGAAAAGCTGAAACAGAAAGGGTATAAAGAAGCTTTTTATGAAGTGTTGTTGAATATGTTGGAGAGGGGATACCGCGTAGAAATTTATAAAGATAAGGATAAATTAGGTATAAAATCGGGAAGGTAGTTTTTGCGTTTCCTGAAAAGGAAACCGGCAGACCGGCTTTTTAAAAGGCGGGAAAACGAAAGTAGGAGAAAAGCTTCACCTTGCTTTCCTCCTACTTGATAGTTTGGGATAGGAACCTTGTCCGGTCCTTATTCTTTGTCCAAAAGGATTTTCATCATTTCACAGGCTGCTTTGGCTACGGAGGTGCCGGGCCCGAAGATAGCCGCTACGCCTGCTTTGTACAGGAAGTCGTAGTCCTGCGCTGGGATGACACCGCCCGCGATGACCATGATGTCCTCGCGTCCCAACCGCTTCAGCTCTTCGATGACTTGCGGGATGAGGGTCTTGTGTCCGGCTGCCAGCGAACTTACGCCCATGATGTTCACATCGTTCTCTACGGCTTGGCGTGCGGCCTCAGCCGGTGTCTGGAACAACGGTCCCATGTCGACATCGAAACCGCAGTCGGCATAACCCGTGGCACAAACCTTGGCCCCGCGGTCGTGGCCGTCCTGTCCCATCTTGGCAATCATGATACGCGGCCGGCGGCCTTCCTGCCGGGCGAATTCTTCCGTCAACTCGCAAGCTTCGGCGAAGTCGGCGTCTGCTTTACTTTCTGATGAATACACTTGTGAAATAGTTCTGATTACGGCTTTATATCGGCCTACGATAGCCTCGCAAGCATCTGAAATTTCTCCTAACGTGGCACGTACGCTGGCTGCCTTTACGGCCAGATCGAGCAGGTTGTGTTCGCTCTTCTTGCCTTCGTTGAACTCGCGTACGCATTCGGTGATGGCGGCCAATGCCTTTTTCACCTCTTCCTCGTTCCGTCCGGCTTTCAGTTTCTTCAGGTTTTCTTCCTGTTGCAGGCGGACGGCAGTGTTGTCCACTTCGAGGATGTCGATAGGATCTTCATGGTCCAAACGGTATTTGTTCACACCCACGATGGTCTGTGCGCCGGAGTCGATACGGGCCTGCGTACGGGCTGCGGCCTCTTCGATACGCATCTTGGGCAGACCGGTTTCGATGGCTTTGGCCATACCGCCCAGTTTCTCGATTTCCTGAATGTGTTCCCAAGCCTTGTGGACGAGTTCGTTCGTCAGGGTTTCCACATAGTAAGAACCGGCCCACGGGTCGATGTGCTTGCACACTTGGGTTTCGTTCTGGATGTATATCTGAGTGTTACGTGCGATACGGGCCGAGAAGTCCGTCGGCAGGGCGATGGCTTCGTCCAGCGAGTTGGTATGCAACGACTGGGTGTGCCCCAAAACGGCTGCCATGGCCTCGATGCACGTACGTCCCACGTTGTTGAACGGGTCTTGTTCCGTAAGCGACCAGCCGGAAGTCTGCGAGTGGGTACGCAACGCCATGGATTTCGGGTTTTTCGCGCCGAAGCCCTTCACAATCTTGGCCCACAGCAAACGTGCCGCACGCATCTTGGCAATCTCCATGAAATGGTTCATGCCGATGGCCCAGAAGAAAGACAAACGAGGCGCGAATGCGTCGATGTCGATTCCGGCGTTCACTCCGGCGCGCAGGTAATCCATACCGTCGGCCAATGTGTAGGCCAGCTCGATGTCCGCCGTGGCACCGGCTTCCTGCATGTGGTAACCGGAGATGGAGATGGAGTTGAACTTAGGCATCTTCTGTGAAGTGTACTCGAAGATGTCGGCAATAATCTTCATCGAGAAGGCGGGCGGATAAATATAGGTGTTGCGCACCATGAATTCTTTCAGGATGTCGTTCTGGATGGTTCCGGCCATTTCTTCCAACTGTGCGCCTTGTTCCAGTCCGGCGTTGATGTAGAAGGCCAGAATGGGGAGCACCGCACCGTTCATCGTCATGGAGACGGACATCTTGTTCAAGGGGATTCCCTCGAAAAGCACTTTCATGTTCTCCAAGGAGCAGATCGACACGCCGGCCTTGCCCACGTCGCCTACCACACGTTCGTTGTCCGGGTCGTAGCCACGGTGTGTCGGGAGGTCGAAAGCCACGGACAAGCCTTTCTGTCCGCTGGCCAGGTTGCGGCGGTAGAATGCGTTACTTTCCTCGGCGGTGGAGAATCCTGCATACTGGCGGATGGTCCACGGGCGGAAGGGGTACATCATGCTGTACGGGCCGCGCAGGAACGGAGGTATGCCGGCTGCAAAGTCTAAATGCTCCATTCCTTCCAAATCTTCTTGGGTGTACACCGGCTGGATGTCGATCTGTTCGGGCGTTTTCCAGTTGGCGGTGATACCGTTTTCTTTTTGCCAGTCCTGACCGTTCTGTCGGCCGAAACCGGAGAATATGTTTATATCTTTAAAATTCTGTCTCATTTGATTCCCAATTTTGCGTTATACTCTTTCAGTGTTTGGAGTTGGTCTACACGAACGTGGATGAAGTTCTCGATGCCTGCGGCTTTCAAGTCCTCCATGCAGGCCGGAGCACCGGCCACGACGAACATGGCACGGCCGTCTACGGCTTTGAAGGCCGGGATGGCATATTCGGCGTATTCGTCATCGCTGGAGCAAAGTACCACGATGTCGGCACCAGCCTTCATGGCGGCTTCCACGCCTTCTTCCACGGTTGGGAAACCTAAATTGTCTATCACCTTGTAGCCTGCGCAAGCCAGGAAGTTGCAACTGAACTGGGCGCGTGCCTGCCGCATGGCCAAATTGCCTATGGTGAGCATGAAGGCCACCGGCTGTTTTTCGGCTTGTTCCGTCTGTAGGCGCAATGCCTCGAAATCGGCAGCCAGACGGCTTGTTTCCAGTTTGGCGAACGGCTTTTCGCAACTGTCGCCGTGGCTGTGGCAACAGCATGTGGCTGCCAACGGGGCTTTCCCTTCGCTCTTTTCGTTGAAGTTGGGGAATTGGTTCGTACCGAGCAGGAACTCCTTACGCTTGCCTGCGTTGGCATGGCGCTTGGCGTTGGTGTCGTTCACGGCCTTTTGGATGCTGCCAGCCTTGGCGGCTGCGAGGAATCCACCCTCTTCTTCCACGGCAAGGAACAGTTTCCAAGCTCCTTCTGCCAGCGAACGGGTGAGCGTTTCGATGAAATATGAACCACCGGCCACGTCTACGATTTTGTCGAAATGGCTTTCTTCCTGCAACAACAACTGCTGGTTGCGGGCGATACGTTCGGCAAAATCGGTCGGAACCTCGTATGGAGCGTCGAACGGAGTCACCACGATGGCGTCCACGTTGGCCAATGCGGCACTCATCGCCTCTGTCTGCGTGCGCAGCATGTTCACGTAGCTGTCGAACACCGTCATGTTGTAAGTGGAAGTGGTCGCATTGACATACATTTTACAAGCACAGTTGCAGGACTTATCCTCACCCGTGTTGGTGCAGTCTTCGCGCGGACAAACCGGGTTGTACTGCTTCACGATCTGGGCCCACATCATGCGTGCGGCGCGGAACTTCGCGATTTCCATGAAATAGACACCGCTGATGCCGAAGTTGAATTTGATTTTCTTGGCGGCGAGGGCTGCCGGGATACCGGCCTCCACCATCAGGTTGAGGTATTCGTTCCCCCATGCCAGGGCGTAGCCCAGTTCCTGATAGATATAGGCGCCGGCGTTGCAAAGCGTGTCGGCATTGATACAAATGCAACGCATTTTGGGGAAGGGTGCGAGAATATTGACCAGTTCCGCCAGTTTGTTCAGTAGGGCGGTCGTATCCTTACCTTTGGTCAGAATCTTCTGCATCGGGTCGAAGTCGATGCTACCTACCAATGCGGTGCGGTCATATCCTTTTTCATCGTAGTATGCCGTCAGGAGACGGGCTAATTCCACGGTATGACCTTGACACGTACTGAAATTCAGTTCCACTGCATCAGCCTTAATGCCTTCCAGCAAAGTGGAGATGAACGTGGCATTCAGTTCTTTGGCCGGAACTTTAAATCCTAATGATGTGACTCCCTTGTTCAGAAGGTCGAGTGCCTTTTCGTTCGCCTCTTTAGGGTCGGTTACTCGGATGTTTTGGCGGACATACCAACGGTTATTGTCCTTTTTGTTCCCTCTCAGGTAGGGAAATTCGCCAGGAAGCGCATCGGTCTGCGCCATGCCTTCCAAATCTTCTTTTCGGTAAAACGGCTCTGCGCTGAACCCTTCATTGGTTCTCCAGACCATTTTTTTCTGATAATCCGCACCTTTGAGGTCGACGTTGATTTTGTCGAGCCATTCTTGTCGCGTAGGTGCAATGAAGTCAGAGAAAAGCTTTTCTTTACTATCTGCCATAGCTATACTGTTAAAAAGAATTTTATCAATCGAGCAAAAGTAACAAAACTTTTGTAGAAGCACAAAAAAATAAGGTGGAAAAACTCAGTTGGTGTCCTTTTTTTGAGTACTTTTGCCGACGAATTGGAAGAATTAAAAAAATCATTTATTTATAAAATTAAAGTAAAGCGATGAATTGGTTAGAGCAATTGCTGTTTGATTCAAATTCCATTGCCCATATCGTCTTGTTGTACACGGCGGTAATTTCTTTGGGAGTCTATTTGGGAAAAATTAAATTTTTCGGCATCTCATTGGGAGTGACGTTCGTGTTGTTTGCTGGTATTCTGGCCGGACATTTCGGATTTACCGGTCCTGTCTCCACGTTGAATTTCTTGCAGGATTTCGGTTTGATACTGTTTGTGTATTGTATCGGCTTGCAGGTGGGGCCGGGGTTCTTCGAGTCCTTTAAGAAAGGTGGTGTGACGTTGAATCTGTTGGCTTGTGGTATCGTGGCACTGAACATCCTGGTGATGTTGGTGCTGTATTATTGTGTGTTCGACACGAACGATCCACGCAACTTGCCGATGATGGTGGGTGTGCTTTGCGGTGCGGTGACGAATACACCGGGGTTAGGTGCCGCGACGGAAGCTCTGACCCAAGTGTTTGCCAACGCTCAGGCTGTTCCTCAGATAGCTTCGGGATATGCTTGCGCCTATCCCCTCGGAGTGGTGGGTATTATTGCTGCAACCATTTCTATTCGTTATATCTGCGGAATTGTGTTGAAAGATGAAGAGGATCGTATATTGGCGCAACAGGCGGAAAATCCGCATGCCAAACCGCACAAAATGACCTTGAAGGTCACGAACACGGCCCTGCATGAAAAGACGCTTCTGCAAGTGCGTGATTTCTTGGGACGCAATTATGTTTGTTCGCGTGCCTTGCATGAAGGTCACGTAAGTATCCCGACCAAGGATACGAAGTTTTATTTGGGCGACCACTTGTTTATTACATGTGCCGAAGACGACGCAGAAGCTGTCCGTGCTTTTATCGGACCGGAAGAATATATCGACTGGGATATGCAGGACATGCCGATGGTATCGAAGAGCATTGTGGTAACTCAACCGAAGATGAACGGCAAGACTTTCGGGCAGTTGCATTTCAGTTCTGTCTATGGGGTGAATGTGACGCGTATTTCCCGTTCCGGAATGAATCTTTTTGCCGACCGTAACTTGCGCATGCAGGTGGGCGACAAGATTGTCGTAGTTGGGCCGGAAGATGCTGTCGACCGTGTGGCGAGCCTGATGGGTAATTCCGTGAAACGTTTGGACCATCCCAATTTGGTGACGATTTTTGTCGGTATTCTGGTGGGTATCATATTCGGAAGTATTCCGTTTGCTTTCCCAGGCGTGCCCACGCCGGTGAAGCTCGGTTTGGCCGGAGGTCCGCTGATTGTGGCTATTTTGATAGGTCGTTTCGGTTATAAGTTCCGTCTGGTTACGTATGTGTCAACGAGTGCCAATTTCATGTTGCGCGAGTTCGGATTGGCATTGTTCCTGGCCAGTGTGGGGATAAAAGCCGGAGAGCATTTTGTGGATACGGTAGTAGCTGGTGACGGTCTGACGTATGTGTGGACCGGTTTCCTGATAACCGTGATACCTATATTAATAATAGGTGTGATAGCCCGGATGCGTTTCAAGTTGAACTACTTCACCATTATGGGGTTGATAGCCGGTAGCACGACCGATCCCCCGGCTTTGGCTTTTGCCAATCAGGCGTCCAGTACGGATGCTCCTGCTGTGGGCTATTCTACGGTTTATCCGTTAACGATGTTCTTGCGCATTCTGACGGCACAGTTGATCGTGCTGTTGCTTTGCGGCACATTCTGATGCCGTATGGTGTAACTATACGAATGGCGCCCGTTTATCAAATAAACCGGGCGCCATTCGTAGGATGCGGTTGTTATAATATGCCGGATGAACTTTCCGGTCGGGGTATTTCTATCACTTCCAAGTCTTTGAAGGCCTGCCCCTCTACGGTGAAACGTACGAGCGTACGTACTTTGTGCCAGCCCATGATACCCGCAGCTCCCGGGTTGATATGCAGCAAACCCAATTTCGGGTCGAACTGAACCTTTAGGATATGAGAATGGCCACAGATAAACAAATGAGGCGGACGATTGTACAATTGTGTTCGAATGCCGGGAGCATATTTGCCGGGGTATCCTCCGATGTGTGTCATCAGCACCTCGGCATCTTCACAACGCCACCGGAGTTTTTCTCCGAACATTTTACGGATGTCCCCACTGTCGCAGTTTCCGTATACGGCTCTGAAAGGACGGAACGCAGATAATTTTTGTACCACTTCCATGGAACCGATGTCGCCGGCATGCCATATTTCATCGCATTCTTCGAAATATTCCAGATATTTAGGGTCCCAAAAACTGTGTGTGTCCGACAGTAATCCGATACGTTTCATAATTTGAGCTTCTGGGATATGAAGTTTTCAATCACGTCGATAGTAGCTTCTATACCCAAAGCAGACGAGTTGATGCAAAGGTCGTAGGATTCTGCGCTTCCCCATGTCTTGGCACTGTAATAGTTATAGTACTCAGACCGCTTCTCGTCACCTTCGATACATTTCTTTTCTGCCTCTTTTTCCGTGATGTGGAGCATCTCGCAGACGCGTTTGATTCGGTCGGGCATGTCGGCTGTGATAAAGATACTTACGGTGTTAGGGTAGTCGCGCAAAATGTAGTCGGCGCATCTTCCTACGAACACGCAAGAATCCTGTTCGGCCGCCTTGCGGATGGCGTCGCTTTGAAATTTGAAAAGCGATTCGTCACTGAGCTGGTTGGCGTATGGGTCGCTATTGCCGAAGATGGGAGCAAAAGAACTGAACAATACTTTGAGAAAGCCTTTGTGTTCATCATTACGTTCGAAGAACTTTTTGTTGAAACCGCTTTCTTTTGCAGCCAGGTCCAAAAGTTCCTTATCATAAAACTTGATGTTGAAATCTTCCGCAATGCGGTTCCCGATGATGCGTCCGCCGCTACCTAACTGGCGTCCTACATTGATAATGATATGTTTCTTCATGACGTTATACGGCTAATTTTTTAAATTTTCTGTATGCTGTAATTAACATGATTCCGGCTACTATACATGCGATGGCATCGGATATAGGCATGGCCAACCATACTCCTTTTACACCCCAGAACTGAGGCAATGTCAGAAGCAGGGGGATGAGGAACAGCAGTTGCCGTGTCAGGGACAGGAAAATGCTCTTGCTCGCTTGCCCGATGCTCTGGAAGAAGTTGGTCGTAACCATTTGCATGCCGATTAAAGGATAGAATATGACTACGATACGCATTCCTCTCACGGCAATGTCGGTCAGTTCTTCGTCGGTCGTAAAGGCACGGACGCACAATTCGGGAAGCAACTCCCCGATGAGAAAACCGGTCGTGGTAATCAACGTACCCCAAAGCAGGGTATAGCGCAGCACTTTGAGTACACGATGGTAGTCCTGCGAACCGTAATTGTATCCGGCGATGGGCTGCATGCCTTGGTTCAATCCTATGACAATCATGATGAAGATGAACAAGACGCGGTTGACGATACCATACGCACCGATGGCCAAGTCGCCGCCGTACTGTCCCAGTCCGCGGTTGATGAGGATTACGACAAGACAAGCGCAACTGTTCATCAGGAAGGGAGACATGCCGATGGCGAAAGTGTCTTTGACGATTTTCTTTTTCAGGCGGTAAATGCCGCGTTTGAACTGGATGAGCTCCTTGGGGCGGCGAAAGACGCTCACCTGCCACAACAAAGAGACGATCTGTGCCAGAATCGTGGCCGTAGCGGCACCGCGTATGCCCATGTTCATTCCGTAGATGAAAATAGGATTGAGAATGGTGTTTCCCACCACAGCCATGATGGTAGCATTCATGGCCAGTTGAGGATGCCCCGTAGAACGCAGGATGGCGTTGAAAGTGAAGAAACTGTGCGTGACGACGTTACCCAGCAAAATAATTTCCATGTACTCCCTGGCGTAGGGGAGTGTGGCGGGGCTGGCACCGAAAAAGCTCAGAATCGGATCGAGAAAGACCAGCGCCACAATGCTGAACAAGACACCCAGAATCAGGGTCAGGGTGACCACGTTGCCGAAAATGTCTTGTGCGGCTTTGTAATCCTGTTGTCCCAATCGTACGGATATTAAAGTGGATGCCCCGATTCCGACCATGGCCCCGAATGCGGCGGACAAGTTCATGAAAGGGAACGTGAGTGCCAGGCCGGAGATGGCCAAAGGTCCCACGCCGTGACCTATAAAGATACTATCCACCATGTTGTAGAGCGACGATGCCGTCATGGCGACGATGGCCGGGAAAGCATATTGTTTAAGTAGCTTGCTGACGGGAAGAGTTCCTAAATCTAATGGTGAAGTGGGATTCGACATATTAAGTTAATTTAAGTAAGACAAAGGTACGAAAAAAGCCCGTAAGGTCGGTAATCTTTTTTCGACTAATTTTTTCCGCATAAAAGGCTTGATGGAAATTCTTTTTTAGTACCTTTGTTGCAGCATGGCAATACTCGACCGCCAAAGTGAGGCGGACAGGTAGCAGATAGTATTTCTTAAATCATATTAAGTATCATGAGTAATCAGTTAGAGAGAATCAAGGAATTAGTGGAGCTCCGTGCCAAAGCGCGCATGGGAGGAGGCGAGAAGGCCATAGAAAAACAACATGCGAGAGGTAAATATACGGCTCGCGAGCGTATCGACATGTTGCTGGATGAAGGCAGTTTCGAGGAAATGGACATGTTCAAGCTTCATCGTTGCACCAACTTCGGCATGGAGAAGAAACAATATTTGGGAGACGGGGTCGTGACCGGAAGCGGCACTATCGACGGGCGTCTGGTTTATGTATTTGCCCAGGACTTCACGGTGAACGGAGGCTCTTTGTCTGAGACCATGGCCGAGAAAATCTGTAAGGTGATGGATCAGGCCATGAAAATGGGTGCGCCTTGTATCGGTATCAATGATTCGGGCGGCGCACGTATCCAGGAAGGTATCAACGCTTTGGGCGGTTATGCCAATATCTTCCAGCGTAACATCGAGGCATCCGGTGTGATTCCTCAAATTTCCGGCATTTTCGGTCCGTGTGCAGGCGGAGCGGTATATTCCCCGGCACTGACCGATTTCATCCTGATGATGGAGAATACCTCTTATATGTTCCTCACCGGGCCGAAGGTAGTCAAGACAGTGACGGGCGAGGATGTGTCGCAAGAAGATTTGGGCGGCGCGAGCGTGCACGCCACGAAATCCGGTGTGACGCACTTCACGGCCGAAACGGAAGAAGAGGCCATGCAAATGATTCGTACCCTCATCAGTTATATTCCCCAGAATAATATGGAAGAGGCTCCCCGTCTGGAATGTACCGACCCGATTAACCGTCTGGAGGATTTTCTCAATGAAATCATTCCGGACAATCCGAATCAAGCGTACGATATGTACGAAGTCATCGGGGCGATAGTGGACAACGGCGAGTTTTTTGAGGTGCAGCCCGATTATGCCAAGAATATCATCGTGGGCTTTGCCCGCTTCAACGGGCAGAGCGTGGGCGTGGTGGCCAACCAACCGAAGTGCTATGCCGGCGTGCTCGACTGCAATGCCAGCCGCAAGGGGGCGCGTTTCGTGCGTTTCTGCGATGCTTTCAATATTCCGTTGGTGACTTTGGTAGACGTGCCGGGCTTCCTGCCGGGTACGGGGCAGGAGTATAACGCTGTGATATTGCACGGGGCGAAATTGTTGTATGCCTACGGAGAAGCCACCGTGCCTAAGGTGACGGTGACCCTGCGCAAGAGCTATGGCGGCTCCCATATTGTGATGAGTTGTAAGCAACTGCGCGGAGATATCAATTACGCATGGCCGTCGGCGGAAATCGCGGTGATGGGAGCTTCCGGTGCCGTGGCCGTATTGTACGCCAAGGATGCCAAGGAAGCCGAAGACCCGAAAGCCTTTCTGGAAGAGAAGGAAGCCGAGTATAACAAACTCTTCACTAATCCTTACCAGGCAGCCAAGTACGGTTACATCGACGATGTGATAGAGCCGCGCAACACACGTTTCCGTGTCATTCGCGCGTTGGCCCAGTTGCAGACCAAGAAATTATTGAACCCCGTGAAGAAGCATGGGAATATTCCATTGTAATCCGATAATATAAAAATGATGTTACACAGAAGATTTTTAGGAATCCTTGTTGGTTTGACGGCTGTGGTCGCTGCTTTCGGGCAGGGCGCCTTCAGTTTCAAAATCAATGAAGTGGTAGTCTCCAATACGGACGGTCTCATAGATGAGTACGGCGAACGTACGGGATGGATTGAGATTGCCAATACTTCATGGGGAACCAACAATCTCCGTAGTTGTTACTTGACTACGAATCGTGAGGCTTTGAACAAAGGACTTTCCGTGCCGGAACGCGTCAAGTTGATGTCGTTGATACCGAAAGGTGACGAACGGACGAACTTGACCGCCCAGCAACGTATCGTGTTCTTTGCCGACGGACAAACCAACTTGGGCACATTGCACACGAACTTCACCTTGAAGGAAGGCGAGGAAAACTTCATCGCCTTGTTTGACGGAAACGGTAAGACGTTGCTCGATTCCATCACCGTACCGCCTTTGGCCGAAAACCAGTCTTACGCCCGGGTATATGATTCCGAGAGCGAGACCTACGTATGGGTAGTGCTCGATGCGAACGAAGTGACTCCGGGAGCTCCGAACGTGGGGCAGGGAAAGGTACAGGATAAGGTGGCGGAATTCAAAGAGAAAGACCCCTACGGCGTGGCCATGTCTATCATGGCGATGGGAGTCGTGTTCGGTTGTCTGCTTGCCCTTTATGTCTTTTTCCGTTTGTTCGGTTACATGGTGGCCTTATTCTCCAAGATGGCTCGCGTGAGAGCCATCCGTGCGCTCCACGACCAGGCGGACAAAGCCGCTGTCATGGCCAAGCAGGGACTGGAGACTAAGGGCGTGGACATGAAAGTGTATATGGCCGTCATAGCCATGGCGCTCCGTGATTATGAAGAAGACGTGCATGACGTGGAAAGCAATGTGCTGACCTATCACACCGAGGAGCACTCGGAATGGAATGCGAAAGGATACACCATGCGCGAGTGGCCGGAGTAAAATCATTTGTTTAAGTCTAATCAATAAAAAGAATCATCATGAAAGAATATAAATATAAGGTAAAGGGAGCCGAATATACGGTGAAGATAAACGATGTGGAAGGCAATATGGCCAAAGTGGAAGTGAACGGGATTCCGTTTGAAGTGGAGATGGAACGTCCGATGCATCTGACGCATAAACCGGTGATACGTCCGGTAGCCCATGTGCACCACGGTCCGGTCACTCCGGCTGCCGCTCCGGCTGCGCAACCCGAAGTCCCGGCAGGCAACGGTACTGCCGTCCGTGCTCCTCTGCCCGGTACGGTGAATGCTGTGGCGGTCACTGTGGGACAAGCTGTCAAGAAAGGACAGACCGTAGTGGTGCTCGAAGCCATGAAAATGGAAAACAATATCAACGCCGAGTGCGACGGTACGGTGACAGCCGTGCATGTAAACAAGGGAGACTCGGTGCGTGAAGGTGCAATGTTGGTAACAATCGGTTAGGACTATGGAAGTATTTGATTTCATTGGAACAAAATTGTCCGACTTCCTCACTTATACGGGATTTGCGAATGCCGAGATGGGGAATTGGATTATGATTCTGGTCGGTGCGTTCTTCTTATGGCTGGCCATCAAGAAGGATTTCGAGCCTTTGCTTTTGATTCCTATCGGTTTGGGTATTATTTTAGGAAATATTCCTTTTAAAGCCGTAGGGCTGGAAGTCGGGCTTTACGAGGATAATTCCGTGTTGAATTTCTTCTATCAGGGTGTGAAAGCCGGGTGGTACCCACCTTTGGTCTTCCTCGGTATCGGTGCCATGACGGATTTCTCGGCGCTGATAGCCAACCCGAAGCTTTTGCTGGTCGGTGCTGCCGCCCAATTCGGTATTTTCGGGGCTTATATGATAGCCTTGGCCTTGGGATTCGAGCCTAACCAGGCGGCGGGCATCGCCATCATCGGAGGAGCCGACGGGCCTACGGCCATCTTCTTGTCTTCCAAACTCTCGCCGAACCTGATGGGGGCCATTGCCGTGTGCGCCTATTCCTACATGGCTTTGGTGCCGGTCATTCAGCCGCCCTTGATGCGCTTGCTCACCACGAAAAAGGAGCGCGTGATACGCATGAAACCCGCCCGTCAGGTGTCGCAGACCGAAAAAATCATCTTCCCCATCGTCGGTCTGTTGCTGACCACGTTTATCGTGCCTTCAGGCTTGCCGTTGTTGGGTATGCTGTTTTTCGGTAATTTGCTGAAAGAAAGTACGAAGACCACCCGTCTGGCCAAGACGGCCGGTAGTGCGTTGAACGATGTGATCGTGATGTTGCTCGGCCTTACGGTGGGATGTTCCACGCAGGCCAGTGAGTTCCTGACGATGGATACCATTAAGATTTTCTTCCTTGGTGCGTTGGCTTTTATCATCGCCACTGCTTCCGGCGTGTTGTTCGTCAAGTTCTTCAACCTGTTCTTGCCGAAACACAAGAAAATCAATCCGCTTATCGGTAATGCGGGCGTATCCGCCGTACCGATGGCTGCCCGTATTTCGCAAAATTTAGGATTGGAATACGATTCCAAGAATTACCTGTTGATGCATGCCATGGGGCCGAACGTGGCCGGTGTGATAGGCTCGGCTGTGGCTGCCGGTGTGCTATTGGGCTTCTTGAGCTAACTTGGGCACGAGCCGTCAGACGATACGAAAGGCCGCTTTCCTCCAAGGGAAAGCGGCCTTTCGTATATAGAACCCCGTACCATTTTTTAGCAAATACAAAGGAAAGATATGTTTTTTGTATGGAATCATAGTGTAGATGCATTTTTTTTCGTATGTTTGCAATATGAGAAAGGAGCTTGGCAAATGGTTGATGGATATAGCCAAATATTTGGTTACGGCTGTACTTTTATCCTCTATTATTACGGATATGGGTAATTCGTGGATTCTTTATTTGTCGGTCTCTTTTTCTGTGGTGGTGACTTTGAGCGTAGGGCTTTGGCTTGTACGGGATAAAAAAGAAAGGAAGTGAGTTATGGGTGCGATTATTATGAGTGCATTGGTATCTGTAATAGCCATTGTCGGTGGTGTTTATTTTTGGATTCAGGACAAGAAAGAGACGCGGAAGGATATGTGATTGTCAGCCCTTCGGTGGAGTTGTCCTCTTGAAATATATTTACGGGCAGCCTTTTTGTATTATCTTTCTGTTTATGGGACGTAAGTGCTAAGAAATGAAAGACTTACAAACCCTATTTATTCCTCTTTTTATCTTCCGTAGATTTGAAAATCAATCTCAGGAGATTGATTTTTCGTTTGGCTGAGATTGATTTTCCGTTCTCAGCAGAATGATTCGGCTTCCTCCGGAGGTGTAAAAAATCCTCACAGTACGTCGGAGGACGCAGAAATAATTCTTGGTTTTTCCTTTACTTTATTTTTTTCTTCGTACTTTTGTGTAAAAGGACTTTCACGCTAACAGATATGGAACATGAAAGAAAGAAGGTATTGGTCGGCATGTCGGGTGGCATCGACAGTTCGGCGGTGTGCCTGAAGTTGTTGGACGAAGGCTACGAAGTGGTGGGCGTGACGATGCGCGTGTGGGATCTGCCACGCCAGTTTGCCGATACGGGACAAGAATATCCCGATTTCATACAAGATGCCCGGGCTTTGGCCGCCCGTTTGGGTATCGCCCATTACGTAGCCGACGAGCGGACGGCCTTTAAGGACATCGTGGTCCGTAATTTTGTGGATGAATATCTTGCCGGGCGTACGCCGAATCCCTGTGTGATGTGCAATCCCGCGTTCAAGTTCCGCGTGTTGGCAGAGTGGGCGGATAAGTTGGGTTGCGATTATATCGCCACGGGACACTATGTGAGGGTGAAGGAAGAAGGCGGCCGTTACGGATTGTATTGCGGTGTGGACGGGAAGAAAGACCAGTCCTATTTCCTTTGGCGACTGGGGCAGGACGTGTTGTCGCGCTGTATTTTCCCTTTGGGTGCACTGCGGAAGGAAGACGTGCGGGGCTATCTGGCACGGAAGGGATTTGAGATGAAAGCCCGCGGCGGAGAGTCGATGGAGGTCTGTTTCATAGACAAGGATTACCGTGAGTTTCTGCGGGAACAAGTGCCCGACTTGGATCGGCGCGTGGGCGAAGGCAAGTTTGTCGACGTACAGGGGCGCGTCATCGGTACACACTGCGGTTTTCCGTATTTTACGGTGGGGCAGCGTAAGGGGTTGGGCATTGCCTTGGGCAAGCCGGCCTACGTGTTGAGGCTGAATGCCCGGAAGAATACGGTGATGTTGGGCGATGCGGAAAATCTTGAGGCGTGTGCCATGTTGGTTTGCGGGGGGCGCATCTCGTCCGAGGCCGATTGGGCCGACGGGCAGCTTTCCGTGCGTATCCGTTATCGCAGCCGTCCGATACCGTGCAGTGTACGCCAAGTGAAAAACCGGTTTCCGGAAGAAGGAGGCGGCGAGGATTTGTGGTTGGTGCGTTTCAAGGAGAAGGCTTCGGCTGTGACACCCGGCCAGTCGGCCGTGTTCTACGTCGGTGACAAGATGGCAGGCGGTGCCTACATCGGTTCGCAACGGGGGCTGCAAGCTTATTTGGAAGACTGAGATGGAGGCATTGACACTATATGAATTGAATGGGCTGGTGCGCGGTACGCTGGAACGTACGTTGCAGGCCGAATATTGGTTGCAGGCCGAACTGAGCGAGGTACGCGAGGCTTACAACGGCCATTGTTATCTGGAGTTCGTGCAGAAGTCCGTGAACGGCCGTGACTTGGTGGCCAAAGCTCGCGGTGTGATTTGGGCCGGGATGTACCGTCTGCTGAAACCCATGTTCGAACGGGAGACGGGGCGGACTTTATCGCCGGGACTGAAGGTTTTGGTCAAGGTCGGGGTCACCTTTCATGAACTTTATGGCTATTCGCTGACTATGACGGACATCGATCCGGCCTATACGTTGGGCGACATGGCGCGTCTGCGCAGGGAGATTCTGGCACGTTTGGAGGCGGACGGCATTCTGAACGACAATAAGGAATTGTCTTTGCCGTTGTCGGCCAACCGTATAGCCGTCATTTCGTCGGCCACAGCCGCCGGTTACGGTGATTTCTGCAACCAGTTGCTCCGCAATGACTATCGCCTGCGTTTCACCGTCCGGCTTTTCCCTGCCGTGATGCAGGGCGAACATGTGGAATCATCGGTGCTGGCGGCGTTGGATGCTGTTATGGCCCGGCAGGACGACTGGGATGCCGTGGTGATTATCCGGGGCGGAGGAGCAACCAGTGACTTGTCCGGCTTCGACACCTATTTGCTGGCAGCGGCTTGTGCACAGTTTCCTTTACCGGTGATAACCGGTATCGGGCATGAACGTGACGATACGGTGATAGACCTCGTGGCCCATACGCGGGTGAAGACCCCTACGGCTGCTGCGGCTTTTCTCATCCATCACCAGTTGGAGGCGGCCTCGCGTCTGGAGGCTGTGGCACGCGAAATCCAACAGCAGGCCAAGGGGCGCATGGAGGGTGAGCGTTTGCGCGTGGAGCGTTTGTCCGCCCGATTGTCGGCGGCAGCCTTGCAGGTGCGTACCCGTGGGGAGCGCAGGTTGGAGCAGATGGCCGCACGCCTGTTCCATGCCGGACGGCAACGCCTTTCCGACGAACGCCATCGCCTCGACCTGTATGCCGGGCGGATAGGGCGCGGCATTCCCATGCGCATGGAGCGCGAGCGATTCCGCTTGCAGCTCCTGCAACAGAAATGCGAGGCTGCCGACCCCGTCTTGTTGCTTAAAAGGGGATACAGCATGACGTTTTGCGGTGGAAAGTTGGTGCGGAAAGCTTCGGAACTGAAAGGAGGAGAAGAAATCACGACCTGTTTGGCGGAAGGTGAGATCCGCTCGGTCGTACAATAAGATAAGGTATATGAAGAAAGAAAACTTGTCATACGAGGAAGCCATGGCGCGCTTGGAAGAATTGGTGCGCCGGATAGAGTCCAACGAGACCGGCATCGACCAGTTGGCCGGGGAGTTGAAGGAAGCGCAGCGCTTGGTGGCATTCTGCCGCGAGAAGCTTTATGCGACGGACGAAGAAATCAAGAAAATACTGGAAACGGGCGAAAAAGAGGCCTGAGACAGTTCCGGCTTCGTCCGGCGTAGGGCGTTTTTCTTGTTAAATGATAAATTCTTTGCGGAAAACGCCTTTAAAATAATAAATTTCTGTAATTTTGTCTTTCAGAATGAAATTTAAAAACGGAAAAGATGAAAGAAATCGATTGGGCGAACCTGTCTTTCGGCTATATGAAGACAGACTATAACGTACGTTGCTATTATCGTGACGGAAAGTGGGGAGAGATTGAAGTTTGTTCGGAGGAGACCCTCAATATCCACATGGCGGCTACTTGCCTGCACTACGGGCAGGAAGCTTTCGAGGGGCTGAAGGCTTACCGTTGTCCGGACGGCAAGGTGCGCGTGTTCCGCATGGACGAGAATGCCAAGCGTTTGCAGAGCACGTGCCGTGGCATACTGATGCCCGAACTGCCTACGGAACGTTTTGAAGAAATGGTCAAGAAGGTGGTACGGCTCAACGAGCGTTTTATCCCGCCATACGAGAGCGGGGCCACGTTGTACATCCGTCCGCTGCTTATCGGTACGGGAGCCCAAGTGGGCGTGCATCCGGCCAACGAATACCTCTTCGTGATTTTCGTCACGCCGGTAGGGCCGTACTTCAAGGGAGGCTTTGCCGCCAATCCGTACGTGATTATCCGTGAGTTCGACCGTTCCGCACCGTTGGGAACGGGTATCTATAAAGTGGGCGGCAACTATGCGGCGAGCTTGAAAGCGAACAAGATGGCACACGATTTGGGGTACTCCTGCGAGTTTTACCTCGATGCGAAAGAAAAGAAATACATCGACGAATGCGGGGCTGCCAACTTCTTCGGCATCAAAAACAATACGTATGTCACGCCGAAGTCCACGTCCATCCTGCCTTCCATCACCAACAAGAGCCTGATGCAGTTGGCCGAAGACATGGGCATGACGGTGGAACGCCGCCAGATTCCGGAAGAAGAACTGGCCACTTTCGAAGAGGCTGGGGCATGCGGGACGGCTGCGGTCATCAGCCCCATCGAGCGTATCGATGATTTGGAAAACAAGAAGAGCTATATTATCAGCAAAGACGGCAAGCCGGGACCGGTTTGTACTCAATTATATCATCATCTGCGTAATATCCAGTACGGCATCGAACCCGATGTGCACGGATGGACTACGGTGGTGATGGAGTGATTCATTCATTAAAAAATCTATTATCATGATTAGAAGTGCAAGTGAAATGCGGGCTGCAGCCCGGGCGTCGCTCTCTGGAAAATGGGGCGGCGCGGTTATGGTTACGTTGGTTTATCTGGCGGTTATGGGAGTGTTACCGGCCGGTATCGACTTAAAAGTTTATGATGGAGTAGGTTCCATTATACAGTTGGTGCTGATGCCTCTTGGTTGGAGTATGTCTGTGCTGTTCCTCGACAATTTGCGTAGTGGCGACGAGTATAAGGTCGGGCAGTTATTCGAGGGGTTTCGCGATTACACCCGTGTGGCCGGGACGATGATACTCACCGGTATCTATACGTTTCTTTGGACCTTGTTGCTTATCGTGCCGGGCATCATCAAGTCTTTTTCTTACGCCATGACGGCTTTTGTCTTGCGGGATAATCCCGAATTGAAATTCAATGGTGCCATTGAAAAAAGCATGAAGATGATGGACGGTCATAAGTTCGACCTGTTTTATTTGTACTTGACCTTCATAGGTTGGGGGTTACTTTGCATCTTGACGTTGGGCATCGGCCTCTTGTGGTTTGTCCCTTACATGCAATCAGCTTCAGCGCACTTCTATGAAGACGTGAAAGCCGAGTACGAAGCGGCTCAGGCGCAAGGGGAATAAAGAGTTCTCGAATTCATAATTTTGAGCTGCCGGCAAGAGGAAAGTTTGTCGGCGGCTTTTTTATTCTTCTGATATTGCCTACCTTTGTGACGGAAAAACAGATAGATTAAAAAAAGGAATGGGAAAAGGAAAATTAGCAAAGTTTGCCGACATGGCCAGTTACCCTCATGTGTTTGAATACCCTTATTCGGTCGTGGATGAAGTGCCTTTCGATATGAAAGGACGTTGGCATGAAGATTTTTTCCGGAACGACCATCCTATTGTGTTGGAACTCGGGTGCGGACGGGGTGAATATACCGTAGGGTTGGCTCGTTTGTATCCCGACAAGAATTTTATCGGGGTGGACATCAAGGGTGCCCGTATGTGGACGGGGGCCACGGGGGCGTTGCGCGAAGGCTTGTCCAACGTGGCGTTCCTGCGCACGAACATAGAGATTATCGACCGTTTCTTTGCCGAAGGCGAAGTGGCCGAGATTTGGCTGACGTTCAGCGACCCGCAGATGAAGAAGGTGACCAAACGTCTGACCTCCACTTTTTTTATGACGCGTTACCGCCGTTTCCTGCAAGACCGTGGACGGATTCACTTGAAAACCGATTCCAATTTCCTTTTCACTTATACGGAGTATATGGTGGAGAGGAACGGTTTGCCCTTGGAGTTTTCCACCCGTGACTTGTATCACAGTACGTGGGCTGAGCATCCGGACACCGAAGAAGCCCGTATCCTGAACATCCGGACGTATTACGAACAGCAATGGCTCGACCGCGGACTGGATATCAAATACATGCGTTTCCTCTTGCCGCAAGCCGGAGAACTGGCGGAGCCGGAAGTGGAGATAGAATTGGATGAATACCGGAGTTACAACCGCAGCAAGCGCAGCGGATTGTCGACGGCCAAATGAAAGAACGAATTAAAATACCGAACTTATGGAAATATATCCCAAATTGATTATGGACGCACTGGCTACCGTGCGTTATCCCGGTACGGGAAAGAACATCGTAGAGGCCGGGATGGTGGAAGACGATCTGCGTATCAGCGGGCTGCATGTCAGTTTTTCGTTGATTTTCGACAAGCCGACGAATCCTTTCCTCAAGTCGCTCGTGAAAGCTTCCGAGGCTGCCATCCATGCCTATGTGGGCAAGGAGGTGGAAGTGGAGATACACACCAAAACTTTGCAGGCTCCCCGTCCGGAGGTGGGGCAACTGTTGCCCGGTGTGAAGAATATTATCGCCGTGTCGTCCGGCAAAGGCGGTGTGGGGAAATCTACGGTAGCGGCCAACCTGGCTGTGGGGTTGTCCAAGTTGGGCTACAAAGTCGGCTTGTTGGATGCCGACGTGTTCGGACCGAGCATGCCCAAGATGTTCCATGTAGAGGATGCGCATCCTTATGCCGAATCGGTGGACGGCCGTGATTTGATTGTGCCGGTGGAGAGTTGCGGCATCAAGATGCTGTCTATCGGTTTCTTTGTCGATCCCGACCAGGCCACTTTGTGGCGTGGGGCGATGGCCTGCAACGCGCTGAAGCAGTTGATAGGCGATGCAAACTGGGGCGACTTGGATTACTTTATCCTCGACACGCCTCCGGGTACGAGCGATATCCATCTCACGTTGGTGCAGACCTTGCCTATTACCGGTGCCGTCATTGTCAGCACGCCGCAGAAAGTGGCGTTGGCCGATGCACGCAAAGGCATCAACATGTACCAGAACGAGAAAGTGAATGTCCCCATTCTTGGGCTGGTGGAAAATATGGCATGGTTCACTCCTGCCGAATTGCCGCAAAACAAATACTACCTGTTCGGGAAAGAAGGGGTGAAGCGCCTTGCCGAAGAGATGCATGTGCCTTTGTTGGGACAGATTCCCATCGTGCAGAGCATTTGCGAGAACGGTGACAACGGTACGCCCGAAGTCTTGAACGACGGGAGCCAGACGGGACAGGCGTTCATGGCCTTTGCCCGCCGTGTGGTGGAAGAGACCGGCCGCCGGAATGCGGAACAGGCTCCGACAAAAATCGTGGAAGTCAAGAAGTAATTGGATATATCATCATGTATGAGCCGTTTTGCCATGGGCAGGACGGCTTTTTCAACACAATAGGAAAGATGGCACAGGGCAGACGGGAACCTTCGGCAGTACACGTGGTGGGGAATATGGATTGGGACGGGCTTCACCGTCCGCAAATCTATTATGCCATGGTGGCTATTTTTTCGGGGTTGTTCCTTTCGGTCATCGACGGTACGATATGCAACGTGGCCTTGCCCACGATTGCGCGTCAGTTGCAAATCTCTTCCTCCGATTCCATTTGGATAGTCAATGCTTTCCAGTTGGTGGTCGTCATGACCCTGTTGCCCTGTTCCGCGTTGGGCGAGTTGTTCGGATTCAAATGTACCTATCTGTGGGGAATGGTTTTCTTTACCGTCGGTTCGCTGTGTTGTGCCTTGTCCGGTTCGTTTGTCCTGCTGGTTCTTTCACGCATGTTGCAAGGCGTGGGGGCAGCCATGGTGATGAGCGTGAATGGCTCTTTGGTGCGTCTGATTTATCCGAAACGCCATCTGGCCAAAGGTTTCGGACTGAATGCCACGGTCGTGGCTCTGGCCTCCGTGGCCGGACCTACGATATCCGGTGCGATTTTATCCGTGGCCTCCTGGCCATGGCTGTTTGCCGTGAATTTGCCGTTCGGCGTACTGACATTCTTTTTAGCCCGTAGATACTTGCCGGGGAATCCGACGCGCGTCGAAGGGCGACGGTTCGATTTCCCTTCGGCAGTGCTGAACGCTCTTACATTCGGTCTGTTCATCGGTTGTGTGGAAGCCTTTTCCCACGGGCTGTCCTTTCGTTGGATTGTGGCCGGAGTTGTCCTTTTAGCCGGGATAGGGACCGTTTTCGTGCGTTGTCAGTTGCGCCAGCCCTATCCGATGCTGCCTTTCGATTTGCTTCGCATACCCGTGTTTTCTTTGTCCGTGCTGACCAGTATCCTTTCCTTCACTTCGCAAATGTTAGGCATGGTGGCCTTACCTTTTATGTTCCATCTCACGTTCGGGATGAGCGCGGCAGAGACGGGGCTGTTGATGACCGCCTGGCCTTTGGTGATTGTGGTGGCCGGTCCTTTGGCCGGCACGTTGGCTACGAAAATCCATCCGGGGCTGTTGGGAGGTGTCGGACTACTGGTGATGAGTGTCGGGTGCTTCTTGCTGGCTGATGTGTCGCCGTCGGTGGGTTATGGCGGACTGGTGGCGCGTTTGATGCTCTGCGGTTTCGGCTTCGGACTGTTCCAATCGCCCAACAACCATTTGTTGCTGAGTTCCGCACCGTCATATCGGACCGGTGGGGCGAGCGGGATGCAGGCCACGGCACGTTTGGTAGGACAGACCACGGGAGCAGCCTTGGTAGCTTTGCTTTTTTATCTCAACGGAGACCGTGCGCCCCATGCCGCCATGTGGTTGGCCGGCGGTTTTACACTCTGCGGAAGCCTTGTATCCTGTTCGCGTTTACGGGCACACCGTTTTTGAACGATTTTATTTTTTATGTCATGAAGCATCGGTTTGTTTCCGGATGTTTCGGGTTTTATCATATTTATTCCTATCTTTGCATTTACATTCCACGCCGAGAAGGGATTTTTCATGTGGAGACACGGAAAAAAGTTGTAAGGTAATTTAGCCGGAAAACAGCGGTGGGGGTGTGCATATATTGAGAAGGCGTTTGCTTAGGCGCTTTGTTCTTGACGCGTTGGAATCTCGCAAATTCGAAGTATCAGTCAGGACATGGCAGCGGCAGATGCCCATGGGGTGTGTACAGGAACGCATGCCTTTATTGCCGTTGGTGAGTGTGCCACTTTTGTGGCACACCACATACGATGCCATAAAGGTGGGTGTTGTTCATATCGGCGTGGGACTGTGCGTTGTTGTTCTACTGGTATGGGCAATGCGAGAGCCTCAATGCGTGGAACAGCAACGGGCGGGTTTTCCACGCTTTTTTCGTATGTGTCCGGAATTATGTCGTTTAAAAAATTAACCGGTGCCTGAGAGGAAGACACGGGCACGAAGCCGCAGGATGACAGTGCGGCGGGGTTGTGCAGATGGAAAACAAACTATGCTTCAGTGTGTATGGTGAACTCTATGTCGTGGATCTCGACCGGATGTTGTATTTTGAGGCCGACGACCATTACACTCATGTCTATTACTCTTCGGGGACACATTTCATGATTCCTTTCGGCCTTGCCAAAGTAGAAGCCGCTCTCTCGAACAAGGGGAGGGCCGGTGATGCGTTCCTGCGCTTGGGACGTAAATATATCGTCAACATCCGGCGGGTCTTCCATGTCAACGCGGTGAAGCAGGTGGCGGTACTGGCCGACGACCATGGTACGAACTACACGCTTCGCCTGCCTAAGCCTGTGCTCCGCATGTTGATGGAGGATATCAGTGGGAAACCGCAGATTACGACGACGCAAAGCTGAAACTGTTTTATAATATCGTGCCACGTTGTCGTAGTTCCAGCGGTCTATGCCGTGGCGGTGCGTTCTTCAAGGCAGATGGCGTTCAGGTCACGTTTCGTGGCAGACCGGTGTGCTTTGAGTCTATTATCTGTCCGCGAAGATGCAATATGAAAGCTCCCGTGTCAGACCCTTCACCGTAATGTGTTGAAAACCAATTCGAATGCTATTTTATTAAAAACAGTTTCATGCGGACGACCCGTTTTCCGGTGAAATTTCGGTGAAGGATAGGACGGTAGAAAGTTCACCTTAAAACGTTGGTACAGAGGAGGTCTGAAGGATGCGAACCTTTTCGGGCGAAAAACTGTTTGTGGGAGGTGGGACAGTAAGGATGTAAATCCGGAAAACATCCGTGTTTTCCCTTTATCCGGTTTCAGCATGGTAAAGCCCGTAAGACGGATGTCAGTACGTCCGAAAATCGTTCTCAGGAGATTGAAAAATCGTTTGCCGCAGAACGGAAAATCGTTTGCAGCAGATTGTACCGTCATTCTGTTTTTGCTTTTTCACGAAAAGAATGGCATGGTTCACGAATAACACCTTTTAAGTTTGCACGCCGTTTATAGATAGTAAGTAATTTTACCCCACAAAAATTAGGTGGGTGCTATTCCTACTTTATATAAAGGTAAAGGCATCCGAATGGCTTAAAAGAGACTTTAATAATTTATAGAATTTAAAACATTAAAAGTATGAAAAAGAAGACACTGGTTTCTGTTCTTGCAATGACATCTGCTTCTATGGCAGCCTATGCCAATGCAAATTTGGATCAGATTAAGACAGAAGTGGATCAATGGGTGGGAGCGGAAAAACCATCGTTGGTGAACGGTGTGTTGACATCTCCAAATGGTACCACGATTTCTCAGTCTTTGGGTTCCCTTTTACCTGGTACATACAAGTTGTCGGCTACTACCTTGATGAATGCTAAGTTCTTGGTGAACGGCAAGGCGTTAACAAACGGCGAGTTCAAAGTGGAAGGTACTGCGGCATCCGAGGTTACTCTTGCCATTGAGGCTGTCGAGACGGGAAAGGAATTCCGGGTTGGCGGTTTCAAGTTAGAACTGGTATTCGATTTTGCCGGAGCACAACGGACATTGCTTAATGCAGCTTCGAAGGCTATTGCAAAAGTGAGCCAAGAGGATGATGCGGATAAATATGCCGAATTTAATAAACGGTATAGTGATTTAACGGTAAAAATCAATCGGGTGAAAGATGATGCTGCCGGTGATTTCGCTGCTTATACGGTGTATGGTGAGTATAAGTTTTACCTCAATGGCGTGGAAGGAAGTACACTCATGTCAGAGGTCAAGGCACTTGATACGGATATTGAGGCGCATTTGGCCAACTGGAGAGCTTATACGGCTTCGAAGGCTGTCGGTGAAGAACAAAATACAGCTTTGAAAAGCGCTTGGGATACAAATATTGGCAATTTGAGTGATGCAGACGGAGTAAACAGTAAGCAAAGTGCTCAGGACTATGCCAAGGTGTTGTCCCAGAGCGAATATAATGCTGCAAAGAAAACAATCGATGCTTTCCTTGTTGAAGTTAAAGGTTATTATGATAATGGTACTGCTGCTACTGCATGTACGCCAGCATTCAACAGTGAATTTGCCAAAAAGGCATCGGACGCTATAAAAAAATTCACCGATAAGTTGGTGAATGTCGACAAGAACCATACGGCTTATGACGAAGTGTTGGGGAAAATCAACTCTACTAAAGCTCATTATAACGAACAGTTGCAGGCCTTCATGAAAATAGCGGTAGACCCTCAGGATTTCTCGGGCTTGTATGAGACGATGCGTACTGAGGCTCACAATGCATTTAACGAAGTGAACCTGGGCATTGTAGCTGTGGAGAGGAAAAACGGAACGAATGAGAACCATCAGACCGCAGAAGAGGGATATGAGGCTAACACGCACGCTTTGGACAGCTTGTACGAGAAAACAGACGAGGTGTGTAAATTCTATACGGACAGCATCCAAAACAATGACAATATATACAAGGCTTTGATTGCCGAAAGGACAGACGGCAAGAGTCCATGGGCATTGCTTGCGGAATTGAAAAAAGATGCGGTGGTTTCCGAAAAGTATAAGTCCGATTTGGAAAAAGCCGAAGCCAATCTTAAAGCAATCGAAACCGAGGTTGTAAATCAATACAAGAAGTATACGTTGGATGCTTATACCCAAAAAGGAGGTGCATACGAGAAGGCTAAGGAACCGGTGACAAAGAGCCTGAATACCATCATTGAAAAAGAATACCAATCTTTGCCGAACTATCAGGCTAAAGTGGAATTGACCGCTGTGTTGGATGTTCAAACGGCTGCGTTCGATAAGGCCAAGACAGAAGTGCATGCCCTGAAGTATGGCGACGTGTCGGTGGGCGACATCTATAAAGATACCGATGAGAAGAAGTTGCAAGAGGAGATAGATGCATTCTCTTCGTATATAAAGAAAAGCTTTGATGAAGGGACTTGTGCCGATAACAAAGATACGAAGAAGACTGAAATAGAATCTCTTAAGGGCAAAATCGAGGGTTATGTGAATGCTGCCAAGGCCGTCGTGAAGGTTTATGACAACGCTGCAAAGACTATCGCCGATATTCAAGCAGAAATCAAAAAGCTTTCGGACAAGGTCGGGAATGGCGACGGACGTTATGTACCGGTCTATACCGGAACGGAAACACCGGACGAAAATATCGATGATTTACCAACTTATGGCGGCAAGTTAGACGAAATGAACAAGACATTGTCCGACCTTCAAACAGCTTTGAAAGCCGCAGCGGCTGCCAAGGATGCCGATGGGGATACGCATGCTAATGGCATGAACAATGTTTTGACGGAGGCAACCAATGCCAAGGGAAATGAAACTACAGGTATCACGGGTGAGGTGAAAACCTTGGTAGGTACTTTCGATAAGCACAAAGAATGGTATGACCAGCAAGTAGTCGTAATTACCATCAACCGTTTGAAGAATCAAATCACTGCGGATATCAAATCTGTAAATGATGATTTGGATGGACTTTCGGTGACTGCGGAGATTTACGGGTCTTTTGCAAAGAACTTGCTTGAAAAGCAGACGGTATTGTACAACTCTGTAGATAAAATAGAAGAAACGGTAACTGATTTGGACTACATAAGCGAGGATAAGCAGGCTGAAACTTTGGCTGCCTTGTCTGATGCCAGTGCTGAGATGGCGAAACTTCTTGAGGATGTCAGTGCCTTCATTGATGAGGTCGGTGAGGCGAAGGAAATTCACACCAAGAACAACTCCGTCCAGGCAAGTCTGACGAAGGTTGCTGATGATATTACGGGAAATATCGGTAAGATTGATGCGAATTGGACTCCTATCGATGACAAGGATGTGTCGAAAAAGCATTTTGATGACCTGAAGGGAAGTTATACCACGGAGCTTAGTAAGCAGGAGACGGCGATGGACAACGCGTATAAGGGCGATACATTGCACAATGACAGTGCCGCTATTCACGAGGCTATGAAGGTTATTGATGGCAAGGTGAAAGCGACATTGACCGAATTGGAAGTGGCCAGGAAGAACTTGGCGGCTTACGAAAGATTGGCCGTAGAAACCAAGAAGACGGATATCCACAACTTGATAGTAGCGGAATTAGGCGAACTGTCAAATTTGGCATTGGGCAATAGTGAAAATCATTACGTAAATGGCCTGTTGGGCGAGAATACCAACCCGAAAGGCACGTATGTGATAGAGTTCGATAATTGGGTGGCTAACGTGAATGCGGCTTGGAAGAGCCATTACAACGACAATAGTGTCGAAAGCTGCCAGACACGAGAAGACAACTTCAAAGAGGACTACACTGATATTTGTGAAAAGATAAAGCAGGTATCTAAGGATGCTGAGACAAATATCAAAGTGGATAACACACTGGATACAGAATACGCAACTGTGAAAAATTCCGTGGACAGTTTGTATACCATATTGACTGTAGGTGACCCGACTACGGCGGCCAAAGCCTTTATCGAACAATTAGAGGCGGAGAAGAGCAAACTTGAAAATCAAGTTGCGGAGGATATTGCCACAGCTTTTGAGAAGGGTAAATCCGATGAACAATATGGAACCATACATGGCGTATTGCAAACCATCAAAATGCAGGTGGTTACGATCGGCGCAAGTCGTGAGCAGGGCTACGTGGATGCTGTGAAAACTGATAACCAGACCCGTTATAATAGCTTTAACAGTGCCGTCGAGGATATGCGTAATTGCTACATCGAAGCTGTGAATGTGATAGGACAGGTGAGCAAGGTACAGACTCCGGCACTGCTTAATGTCGTTAAAAGTGCGGTAGAAACAGCGAATACAAGTATCCAAAACTACCTTCAAGAAATCAACAACATCGAGAACGAAGCTTTTGCTGCCTTTAGCGAGGCTCAAAATACAGACAAGATGTTGTTCGACCCTGATAAACAATATGAGGCCGACGTACGGGCATACGAAGGCAAGATTGACCAGATATTGAATACAATGGATGCAACTGTGCAAAGTGCTACGCAGACGTTCTTTGCCGGTGAATATGCAACTGCGCAGGGATTGTATGACGCAGCCTATCAAGAATTGGTCGATGCCGATTATGTTACGGCTGATGAGGCGTTTGCCAACGTTCAGGCTGTTCTCGAAAAAGCAGAAGCTATCAAAGATTTCATTCCGGGTCAGTTCAATATCACGAAAGTGGACGGCATCGTCTCTGATTTCGCTAATTTCGAGGCTTGGATTGCGGATGGAAAAGAACCTGCTGCAGTGTACGAATGGGAGACATTGCATACCGATACCCTTGAACAATACAACAGCCATTTGGCAGAATTGGAAGAATGGTATGAAAATGGTGCTTATCTTGAAGGAGTCGATGGAAAGAAATTCGTTGATGATATCAAGGCAACCCTGCCTACGTTGACAGAAGCAGAAAAGACGTATGCTGATAACACGGGTCATATTTATGGTGATGTCATGACTGAGTTGCATGTGAAATTAGGACAGTTCGGTACTCCAATGTATAATGCTTATGTCAGCGGAAAGACGGAACATAACGAATATGTGACCAATAATGACGTATATAACGGTCTTATTGTGAAGGTTGAAGCCTTGCAGGCACCGTTGGATGAGGCTGCGAAGTATGTCGATGCCTATATCCTGACAGACGCTTGCGGTGTGGATGCTTTGCAAGCTCGTATCGACAGGCTGATTAGCGATTTGGAGACCAAACGCTACAAAGGTGGGTTGGATAACGCTTACAAGACAACTGCCGAGAATGAATGCAAGAGTATCACGACTTCTATCGAAAGCGTTTATCAATCGGCCAATACGAAAGAACAGGCTCAAATACTGGCAGAATTCAATGTATTGCAGGCCGCTTGTGCCGACGCACAGAATAAGGTGAAAGGCGATGCTGACGCTGAGGCAGAAGTAAACGCTTTGTCTACAGCTATCAAGGAAAAAATGGCTGCCTTTACGAAGGATACCGCTAATGACGGTGCAATCACCAACGCAGAAACTAAAGCCAAACAGCCGTTATTCCTGGCTTATGAGACTTGGATTGCAGACATGCGTACGAAACTGGCAACTTACACGGATGCTGCTGCCACAGAGAATGCTTACACAGCTCTTATGGACCGTGCAGGCGAAGTGGAAGGAGATGTGAAGGCTGGCCGAGAGACGCTTGCTGCATGTCATGCCAACGTACAGGGTAAATTCGAGGGCGATATGGCCGGACTTGAAAGTGATGTGGTTGCCGTGAAAGACGGTATAGAGCAGAACAAGACGAACATGTTGTTCTATCAAGACAAGTTGAATCACAAGATGGATGTTATCTTGTCTGATTTGAAGACGTTGTTGTCCGACATCGCAAAAGATCAGGAACGTTATACGCTCAACGATGAGGCTTACGAGGCCCGCAAGGCTGATATGGCTCATTTGAATGACTCGCTCACCACTGTAGTAGACAAGCTGACCGGCTTTGAGTATTACAAGGTAGACGAGAAGGCTAATGCAGAAAGTATAGCTGACATTACGGCCCATATCGGCAAATACGGTAAGGCCATGGATGAATACTATGCTGATATCGAATTGACTGACGTAGACGCCGAAAATGATCTTAAAACCATTATGGATAAAGTGCTGGAGCGTATCGACTCTTTGGACTGCAGGGCTTCCTTCATAGAATATACGGGCGTGATTGATAAGGCACTGAGTGACAGGATTGAACTTGTTAAGTCTGTGAACAGTCATACGTTTGTTGTCGAAGTTGAAGATGCCTTGAACGATACGTTGGAGCTTGTCAGGACAGATTTAGGCAATATTAAATCCTATAATGAGGATACCAATGACGGTTACGTCAGTGTGGACATCAATGGTAATGATGTTACTTCGACGCCAATTCACTACGTAAAAGAAGCCCTTCCGCAAATTCAGGCCGCACTTGCAAAGCAGGAAGAACGGATGGCAAACGTACGTGAAACGATAGAAACCGAATCATTCATACGGGGTGACGTATTGCGTGACGGCGTTGTCGATGTACTCGACTACACGGAATTGATGATGTATGTGCTCGACCCGTCTAAAGCCGAGGCTATCGCCGGTACGATCAAGTGGTATGCCGCAGATGTGAATGACGACGGTCGGATCAACGTGGCTGACCTGACGAAGCTCACGAACAAGATTATGGGTTACAACACGATGGAGGTCAGTCAAGTGGCACCTCGTGTACGTTTGGCAGAGCCTGCGATGACGCAGACCGAAGAAAGCGTAGAGATGAACATGGAAGAAGTCGGAGGCACGAAGCGTGTAGCCATCCTTCTGAAAAACGTGAACCCCTACGTAGCTTGTCAGATGGACGTGACGCTTCCCGCAGGCGTAACTTTGTTGGGAGAATCTTTGGGCGGAAGTGCAGACGACCACCAGTTGTATTCCAATACATTGGCCGATGGGACGACGCACCGCATCGTGGTAAGTTCGCTCCAGAACAAAGAGCTTAACGCAAATGGCGAAGCCCTGATTTATTTGGAAGTATCGGGTCGTGCTGCTTCTAAGATGACCGTAGGCAATGTGCTTGCAGCAGATGTCGATGGCGTACTTTACAGCATCGGTGGCAGTGGCGAAGGCGGAGTAACCGGTATCAACGGTGTGCAGGCCAACCCAAGCATGAAAGAGAAGATATACTCTGTGGGCGGTCAGATCATGGACAAGTTCACAAGAGGTATCAACATCATCCGTAATGCTGACGGTTCAGTGAAGAAAGTTTTGAAGAAGTAAGTGAATAAAGTCTCTGTGTGTAGGAAGCGTGGCTGCCACGTAAGGTGGCTGCGCTTTCCTTCTAAAGGAGCTTAATGTAGAATAATAAAAACAGAACGTATGACAAAGAATACAAATACTTCGATGCGACGGTTTGCGGCGAAGTGCCTATGGATATGGGGCATGGTGATGGCTTTTGTGGCAAGTGCTGAAGCTGAGAACAAGGTCACCATTGATAATTTCAATATCAAGGTGGACGAAGAGAAGACGATTTCTGTCTATTTGGAGAATAGCGATCCTATGGTGGGTTTGCAGATGGACTTCAAGCTTCCCAAAGGCTTGGATTTCGTTCCGAATAGTGTACAACGCGATGAGGTGCGCTTGAGCCGTTCTTCGCACAGCATTTATATGAATGAGGTGCAAAGTTCCATGGAGGATATGGCTAAAGGTATCAAGACGGTGCGCCTTCTCATTCAGCCCAATGGGATTTATAATATTGCAGGCGACCGCGGTGCCGTGGCTTATTTCAAAGTAAGGGCAAATGAGAATATGGTAGAAACCAGTGAAATCGTGTTGGATAACATTGTGGGCAGCAGTTCGGAGTTTGAAGAGAGCGGTAACATCAAGGGGTATCACCTTGATTCCTATACCGCACATGTGAGTCCGAACGTGGGCTTTTTCTATCTTACCGAAGACTCTATTTGCGTGAAGAACGACGGTAGTGTTAAAAAAGTAAGCTTGGGCTTGCGTAACTATACGAGTGTCCGTGGTATGGAGGCTGTGTTGTCGTTGCCCGAAGGACTGTCATTGGATACGGAGGCCAACGGTGCACCTAAGTTTGAATATGGTGAACGTTTACCACAGAACTTGTCTATCTCTTCCAGTATTTTGGAAGACGGTCGTACCAAATTGGTGCTGAGTGGTCTGACGAGCGAAACGCTGAAGGGAGATACGGGTGTGGTATTTTCTTTCTTTGTGAAAGCTTCTGAGACTTTCCAAGAGGTTGCTGAGCTTTCATTGGATGAAATTATTTTGTCGGATAATGCAGGACATGGCATTAATATGGAGGGTAAGTTAGTCATGAAGGTGATTAATTCTTTCATCGCCTACTATACTCCTGCCAATGACTCCATACAGGGCCTGCGTACGCGTTATGAGGCTGCCGTAGAGAAAATCAATACTGAGGCTGCCAACGTGAAAGACAGTGCGATTGTCGTGAATGCCGTTCAGGAAGTGGCTGTCCGTATTGAGGATTTGCAGGAGTCTGTGAACGAGGCTTACGCCAATGAAACGCTCGCGACTATTTATGATGAGGTGTTGGCTCCTGTGGTGGAAATCGACACGGCTATCGTGGATATGGTGGAAATGGTGTTGGACTATCAGCAGAAAGTTACTGCCAATGAAGAAGCTTACACTCGTTTGACTGCCGACATCGCCGCCGTTCAGGCTAAGTTGGATGCCGCGAAGACTACGATAGAAACGGATTATGCCGAGGTGGCAGAGCAGTTCATGGCTGACATCGCCGCTTTGCAAGAGGACATCGATTCCATCAGCAACGAAGTGAAGGGCTTGTACGATGAAGTGAAGCTGACGGCAGAAAGCCAGATCGACGCGACGGCCATCGAAGCTGGAATCGAGAAGGTATTGGCAGACGCTAAAAAAGCCCATGAGGGAAGTAGCATTGCCGGAGTGAAAGGTCCTGAAGGTGCTGAATTGCTGGGTATCTATACCGTAAGCGGCAAGCGTGTGGCTGCTCCGCTGAAAGGGCAAGTCAACATCTTCAAGTACTCCGACGGAACAGTGAAGAAGTTTTATATGAAATAATAGGTTGGTAGTTGCGTGTGCTGCGACAGCACGTGCACTAAAAAGGAGAACGCATAGGGAATGATTTCCTCTATGCGTTCTTTTTGTCTTATAGGGACTTCGGTTTTACCGTTGTCCCTTGAAATCCTTTATGATACCCTGGCAAATCCAGTCGGCTAAGGCCTGACGGTTGGACGGGATGACGAGGCGTTTCCGGTCGCGTTCGTTTTGTATGTTGCCCAGTTCCAGGAAAGCTGCCGCCGGGTTGGATTTTTTTAATACGTAGAGCGAACGTTCGCTTACCGTACCCCGGAATCCCCGGTTCGGTTGGTGTTTGTCGTATTTCCGTTCAAAGGTTTTATGAATGTTTTCCGTCAGCCGTTTTCCTAATTTGCTGCCGGGAGAGTGGTAGAAGAATACATCGACCTGGTCTTTATGTCCCCGGCTGTCCACGTGGATGAAGATGGCACGTTTGTATTTCTCTTTATCCTTATACGTCAGGCGGTTGATGGCATCGCACCGCTGCTGTAGACGGGCTATCTGGTCGAGCGGAATCGTTTGTCCGAGGCAGGTCTCACGGTCGCTGTTGGACAAATACCGGTCATCGCGGATGCCGTCTTTCTCATCCTGAATGATGATATGTACCTTGGCACCTTTTTCCATCAATGCACGTCCCAACCGCAGGATGATGTCGTAGGCATACTCGTCTTCGTGCAATTCCCGGTTTCCTACTTTTCCGATGGCTCCGGGGTCGGGACCTCCGTGTCCGCTGACCAGATACAAGCAAGCACCTTCTAACTCGTGGGAACGGACGGATACGTTTTGGTATGCCGGGCCGAAAAGCGGTTCTACAACGCTGGTCTTACGACTGCCTGCCCGCGCCTTTTTCCCTGACTTCTTACCGGTGGGAAGCCGGTAACTACGTCCCAGTATCAAGCCTCCGTCGCGGGTCAGTTTCCCTTTGTTGATTTCCAGAAACTCCTTTTGGGCTGCACGGGAAGTGTAGCCAAAACGTTGAAGAAATGTCGATACGCCTTCTCCGTTTTTAGGTTTGGCGCGTTCTTGGGCGTATAAAGTCGATGTCAGACAGCAACCCGTCCAAAATGCAAAGAGGAAAAGTTTACGGATGTTCATGTTCACAAAGATAATGCAAATCGAACGCAAAATCTTAAGCTTGCTTGAATATTTTGCCGTGATACAACCTATTTTATGAAAAGATATGTTTTTGGGGATATGCGTACTGAAAAAAGCAGCCGGTAACCGGAGAGGTACGAAAAAGGCACATTCCCCCTTTTCGGGATGGAATGTGCCGGATCCGGATTTACAGTTTTTTCTGTTTAGTCATCCATATCCATGTCGATGACATTGAATTGCTTGTCAAATTTGATTTCCCAAAAGTTGGACAGTTTCACTTCGTAGGTGTAACGGTCGCGCTCCAGTTTGAGGATGGTAGCATTGGGATGGCTTTCTTTTACGAACTTTGTGATTTGGGCGGGAACGGCTTTCGTCGGTACGCTACTGCGTTTGCAGTTCAATTCTGTCCATTCGCCGTTCTTGTCGAACTCAACCCCGTTGCCGTTGACAAACACGACATCATAGCTCGTGTCCAAGAATCCTTTCTCCATTTTGGTGAATGCCACCTTTTCCGTGGGGAAGTTCTGTTTGATGAAAGTCTGTGCTTTAGCCGGCAGCTTGTCGAAAGTGATGGGTTTGTCGTTGTCGGCCTGCGCTACTTGTAAAGTGAATACACTCAGCAGTAAGAATAATAACTTTTTCATAATGTTCATTTTTTGAAAGTTAGACATTTGTTTCTTTTTGATGATACAAAGTAAAGGATTGATTCTGGAAAGAAATGGGAAAACACCAGTTGGCGATGTTAAACTGTGTAAAACGAAATATCCCCGTCCTTTGGAGTAGAGGACGGGGATGTGGCTATATGCGGGATTGCCCAATGCTTAGCGCATATCTTGATATTTGATTTCGTCTTTGTCGCTGTATTTCAAGTTCTCGCCGGCCATTCCCCAAATAAAGCTGTAGTTGCTGGTTCCGGCAGCGGCGTGGATGCTCCATTCAGGAGAAGTGATGGCTTGCTCGTTGTGTAACCATACGAGGCGTTCCTCTTTGGGCTCGCCCATCAAGTGGCAGATAGCGTTACCGTCGGTTACGTTGAAATAGAAGTAAGCTTCCATCCGGCGTGTGTGTGTGTGGGCCGGCATTGTGTTCCATACGGAACCCGGAGCCAATTCGGTGAGTCCCATTTGCAGTTGGTTCGTGCCGCCGCCTTTCACTTTCTCCAAAACGTCTTTTACGATTAACTGGTTGACCACACGGTCGTTGCTTTCTTCCATTTTGCCGTAATGGTCAGAGATGCCCAAAACGTATTTCTTGGGGTTGGCCTTCTGTAACTTTGCGTCAGTCGTAATCAACTGGGTGATGAATTGCTTATATGCGGGAGCCGAGTTGATGTAGAATTTGGCGGGTTTGGCGGGATCGTTGCTCTTGAAAGTAACTTCTTTATTGCCACAACCTACGTAGAGAGCCTCTTTGTACTTCATTTCGTATGCTTTGCCATCTACAGTTACCACACCGTCTCCACCGACATTGATTACGCCCAATTCGCGGCGTTCCAAAAAGTAGGTGATTTCCGGTCCGAGTTCATGGAACTTCTCCAGTTTCAGAACCTTGTTTACCGGCATCACTCCACCGTAAATCAGACGGTCATACAGGGTATACGTGAGGTTGATTTCATCCGGAGCCATGACTTTGTCCATCATGAAAGCACTGCGCAGGCGTTCGGTGTCGTAGTGTTTGACATCCTGCGGATGGCAGGCGGTCTGTACTTTGTAATTCATCTGGGCGTTCGTCGCCAGTGCGCCGAGGCCGAGGCAAAGAGCCAATGCAAATCTTTTCATTTTCTTTCTGTTTTTGATTATGTGATGTTAGATTCAAATGCGTGGTATGCGTCCGCGTCTTAGTACTTCTTGCGGACGATGGCACGGCGGTTGAGGACAGCCAGTCCGAGCGTGCAGACCACGAGGACGGCCGGACCCACATATTTCACCGTGTGTGTCAGGTGGAAGATGACCCATGCCAGCGGGCTGGAGGCAAAGTCGAGCGCACCGCCCTCGAAACCTTCGGGGATGGCCACGGCCGTGTCCTTCGTGATGTTGAACACATCGTGTGCCGCACTGGTGAAGTAGGGCGCGAGGTTCGTCACGAAATACAGCCCGATGACCATCAGGATAAGGCCGATGATGAACGTCTTCACCACATTGCCGTTCGTGATGGGCAGGATGATGGGGAACACGTAGAACATGCCGGCCAACGAAGCCAAAGGCAGGAACTGGTTGCCCGGCAGGACGACGGCGAGGAACAGCGTGACGGGAATAAGCAGCAACGATACGACGAGTGTCGTCGGGTGGCCGATGACCAAGGCCGGACTCATGCCGATGTGCAGACCGGCATTCTCACCGAATTTGCGGGCTATCATCTGGCGCGTGGCATCGGAAATGGGGCGCAGACCTTCGATGAACAGTCCCGTGATGCGAGGAATCAGCTCCATGACGGCTCCCATCTTGATACCCAGTCCGAGGATACCCGGAATGCCGTCCACCAGTTCCTGCCCGTTCTTGCAGGCCAGTGCGCCGATGCCGCATCCCACCAATACGCCGAGGAAGAGCGGTTCGCCCAGGATGCCGAATTTCTTCTTCATGCCCTCCGCGTCGATATACAGTTTGTTGAACCCCGGAATCAGGTCGAGCGCCTTGTTGATGAGGATGGCGAAAGGCATGAACCCTTGGCAGAAAGGCTGCGGGATGGAGATGCCGTCCATCTTATCATAGAATTTCTGGAATTTGGGAGCCGTATAGTCGGCGGCTATCAACGTCAGGATATAACAGATGACGGCAGCGAAGAAACCCCATGCGATGTTGTCCATCGTGTAGTAGACCATCGCGCCGATGAAAGCGAAATGCCAATAGTTCCACAGGTCGATGTTGACGGTCTTTGTCGTTTTGGTGAGGAGCATCAGGATGTTCACTCCGAGGCATACGGGAATGATGAATGCGCCTACCGACGTGTTGTAAGCCACGGCGGCTGCCGCAGGCCATCCCATGTCGAACACTTCGAGGTTGAGATCGTAAATCTCCACCACTTTTGAGAGCGAGGGGCTGAGGCTGCTGGTGAGCAACGCCGTAATGACCGACAATCCCACGAAACCGACGCCCACGTAAAGGCCGCTTTGTAAGGCTTTTCCGAACTTGATTTTGATACAAACGCCCAGTATGGTAAAGATAATGGGCATCATGACTGCGGCCCCGAGGCCGATGATGTAACCGAATACAGCTTCCATATTCCTAATTTTCTTGGTATTAATTCGTAAATGATTAGGTGCGGCAAAATTAAATAAAACTATTGGTAACGCAAACAGAATTGAGAAAAAAAAGATGGGAAAGGGAAAATAAGGCGGATGAGGCAGGACGTGAAATACTGACAATATGTCAGCCTTTTACGCATAAGCACCGGGTTGTAAAAGGCTCAAATAGAGAGGATATGTTAAATCCGAACCGGTATAAGTCCCGTTTTATGTATTTATGACGCATTTCTTTTGAATTCGGGGTTTCAATCTCCTGAGATTGGAATTTCGTTGGGCTGAAAGCGGAAAAAGTTTTGGAGCAGAAAAAAATGGAGTTGTCCGCTTGTCGGCCGGAAACGGTCTTCTGCATGACGAAAAAGGGGGCGGTAAACGGTGTAAAAGGGAGGTCAGAAGGGCTTTTTTTGATTTATCTGACGGATTTCCGTGCGCCAAATCCTCATGCTTTTTGTCACGGGAAAAGGCTGACGGATGTCGTTTGCATGCGGGGCATGCCGCACGGCAGTGTGGAGAGGGTGTCTTTTTGTAAGCGAAAACCTCGCCCATGGTTGCGGAATGTAAAAACGCCGGCTTGAAATGCCGACGTTTTTTGTCACCTCGTCCGAATAAAGAGGCGGATAGACGATTCTCGTGAGGTTGGCCTGACATTTTGTCAGACGAAACATTCCGGTTCGCGACGTGTACTGAAGTTCTGGTGCAACATGGCGGTATAAGGGGTGTCGAAAGTGCGTCCGCCCACAGGACAGAACTTGACGCAGGCACAGCATTTGGTGCACAAGTCCACACGGGTGGCAGAGCGTCCATCGGCTATGGTGATGGCGCCGGTGGGGCACCAGTCCACGCATTCTCCGCAGCCGTAGCAGTTGTCGTTCACTACCGGAGCCTGCGGTGTGGAGGGGCCAAGGGTCTTGTAGGGTACGTTGCCCTTCATCGCGGGCGCAGTCACGAGGCTTTCCAACGGGCTGTCGTAGGTCAGCGCGAAGTCACGTGCATCCGTGGCCGGAGGGTGGGGCAGGTTCAGTTGGTGCAACAGGCTGCCATAGGCTTGCGCCCCGAAAGCGGCGGCCTTCTGCAAGTCGGCGGCATCGGGACGACCTTCGGCGACGGGCATGCCCGGACGGCTGTAAGAGTGTTCGCCCACGAAAGCCGCACCGCAGAGGGGCGTGAACCCTTGGGCGTGCAGGAGGTCGCGAAGCTGTACCAAGGCATCCTCGTAGTCGCGGTTGCCATAGACCACCACCGGAATGGCGATGCTGTTTTCCGCCCGCAGGCGGGCGATGCGCCGGACGGCTACCGGGGCCACAAGTCCCCCGTAGACGGGGGCGGCCACGATGCAGATGGTGTTGCGTACCGCAATAGGCGTGTCGGCGGGGTCGGTGGTCAGGTCGATTTCCTCACGGCGTGCGATGTGCGTGCCGTCGGCAATGGCGCGTGCGATTTTCATCGAAGTGTGCGTGGGCGAGAAACAGGCCACGCAAAGCTTGTCTAACTGCATGGTTTCCTCCTTCCTTTACATTTCCGAGATTTTGTAACCTTCTTCGGCCAGTACGGCTTGCAAGTCCTCCAAGGGCTTCGCGTCTCCCGAAAACTCGATGACGGCCACGGGAGGGGCTAAGGTCACGGTGGCGTTGACGCCCTCGATACTGTTCAATGCTTTTTCCACATGCATGCGGCAATGGTTGCACATCATGCCTTCCACTTTATATTCTTTCTTCATATCTGTATAGGGTTTTGAAATGTCGGTTTCTTCGTGCCGCAGCCCGGCCCGTTTCAGCCGCAGGCTGTTCGTCACGACGCTCACGCTGCTCATGGCCATGGCCGCCCCGGCAATCATCGGGTTGAGCAGGAAGCCGCAAAGGGGGTAGAGGGCTCCGGCGGCCACGGGTACACCTATTGTATTATAGATGAAAGCCCAAAACAGGTTCTGCCGGATGGTGCGTACGGTACGGGCGGACAGCCGGATGGCCTCCGGAATCCGGGTCAGGTCGGACGAGATGAGCGTCATCTGGGCCACGTCCATGGCGATGTCGCTGCCCCGTCCCATGGCGATGCTCAGGTCGGCGCGGGCCAGGGCGGCACTGTCGTTGATGCCGTCGCCCACCATGGCCACGCGATGCCCTTCGCGCTGCAAGGCGGCCACGAAATCGGCCTTGTCTTGCGGCGACACCCCGGCGCGGTAGTGCCGGATGCCTGCGTCGTCGGCTATCCGTGCGGCAGCGGGGGGCTGGTCGCCCGTGAGCATATAGACTTCGATGCCCATGGCCTGCAGTTCGGCCACGGCTTGGCGCGAAGTCTTCTTGATGCGGTCGGATATGGCGGCCACTGCCCATGTTTTTTTCGTATCGGCAAAGTAAATCACCGTTTGTCCGGCGGCAGACATGCGTTCGGCCGTGCGTGTCAGGCGTTCGTCTGTCGGGATGCCGTTCCGTTCCAGCAGCTTAAGGTTTCCGGCATAATACGTTTGGCCTTGGCATACCGCCTTTGCCCCCATTCCCGTCAGGCTTTCAAAGTCCTGCACGGGGAGTTCCCGTCCTTGGATATGGCCGACGACGGCTTCGGCCAAGGGATGTTCCGACTGTTTTTCCAAACTGAAGAAAATGTCGGGCAGGCAGGCTGGGCTGTCTTCCGCCCACGTCATTTCCGTCACCGTGGGATGCCCTTCCGTCACCGTTCCCGTCTTGTCCAACAGGATGCTGTCTATCTGCCGCGCAGCCTCTAAGCTTTCAGCGTCTTTGATGAGGATGCCGTGTTCGGCTCCCTTGCCGATGCCCACCATGATGGCTGTCGGCGTGGCCAGTCCGAGCGCGCAGGGGCAGGCGATGATGAGTACGGTGACCAAAGCTAACAGGCCGTGCGTGAAACCGTCTGACGAGGCGAGTGCCCACCACAAGGCGAACGAAAGAAGGGCGATGCCGATGATGGTCGGTACGAATATGGCCGCGATGCGGTCCACCAACCGTTGCACGGGGGCTTTGCTGCCTTGCGCGTCCTGCACCATGCGGATGATGTGGGCCAGTACGGTGTCGGCTCCCACTTTCTCGGCACGGAAACGGAACGAACCCCGTTGGTTGATGGTACCGGCGAATACGTGTGACCCTTCGCGCTTGGCTACGGGCACCGGTTCGCCGCTCAGCATGCTTTCGTCAATGTACGAACTGCCCGAGACGATGGTGCCGTCCACGGCAATCCGTTCGCCGGGACGGACGGAGACGGTCTGCCCCCGTTGCAGGTCGTCGATACTGATTTCACGTGTTTCCCCACGGTCGTCCACGATGGTGACTGTACGGGGTTGCAGCCCCATGAGCTTGCGGATGGCCGTCGAAGTGCTGCCCTTGGCTCTTTCTTCCAAGAGCCGTCCCAACAGGATAAAGGCGATGATGACGCTCGCCGCTTCGAAATAGACGTGAGGCTCTACGCCCCGTGTCGTCCAGAATTCCGGAAAGAGCATGTTGAAAAGGCTGAAGACGTAGGCAATGAGCGTGCTGTTCGACACCAAGGTGTCCATGTTGGCCGTGCCGTGCCGCAGTTGCCGCCAGGCGTTGCGGTGGAAATCCCGTCCCAACCAGAGGACGACGGGGGTGGACAATGCCCATGAGATGAGGTCGGCATAGGGCATGTGCATGAAAAACATGCCGATGACGGCCACGGGCAGGGCGAGGATGATGGCCCAGACGGTGCGCTGCCGCAAGCGTCGGTACTTCTCGTCGTGCGCCTGTTCCGCCCGGTCTTCCAACTGTTTGCGGTCGTCGCCCACCAGCAGGTCGTAGCCCGCAGCCTGCAAGGCCGCTTTCAGTTGTTCGGGGCTGCACTGTGCCGTGTCGTATTCCACGGTAGCCGTGGCCGCCGCGTAGTTGACGGAAGCCGTGCGCACCCCCGGTTGTCCGTTGAGGGTCTTGTCCACCCGTGCGGCGCAGGCGGCGCAACTCATGTCCAATACGGGGAACGTCCTTTTTTCTATGTGTATTGTATCCATTGTGTTTATCGTATCTATGGTTGTAGGGTACAAAGATAAGTACAGGGTCTGCAAACTGTCTTACAGAATTATGGCTTCTTTTTATATGTTTTGGTGTGAGTGTTATATTTTATCCAACGGAATGCGTGCCCGCTCTTTCTGTTGCCGGTATTGCCGTGGAGTATATCCGGTCTGTGCCTTGAACTGGGCACTGAGGTGGGCGGTACTGGAATAGTTCAGCCGGTCGGCTATTTCGTTGAGGGTCAGTTCACCGTAATCTAACAGTTCCTTGGCGCGTTCGATTTTCTGGGCGATAAAGTATTTTTCGATGGTCGTGCCTTGCGTTTCGGAAAACAGCTTGCTGAGCGTACCGTAATCGTGGCGGCACTCCGTGGCGAGGTATTGCGACAGATTTGTCCGCAGGCGGTTGTCCTGATGGTGTACGAGTTCGATGATGAGACGTTTGATATGCTCTACGGTACGGATGCGCGGGTCGTCTATCAGTTCGAATCCCAAGGGGGCGAGGGCTTCGCGCAAGTCTTGGCGTGCGGTCTCCGCGAGAGGGGCGGAAAGTTCGGCCCGTCCGAGTTCGACCGACAAGGGTGTCAGTCCGAGACGTTCCAATACGCTCCGTACGACCATGACGCAACGGTCGCACACCATGTTTTTGATGTATATGTTACGGTCTGTTTCCATAAAAACGTGAAGCCTATAATGCACAAAGATAGCGAAAGGCGAGCGCAGAGACAAATGAAAACGAAGTTTTCCGGTTTGGCTATGCCGAGCCGCATCCTGTCTTCGTGGTAACAAAGATAATGCAAATAAGCGTAGCGGCGAGGATATTTGTCGTATCTTTGCGCTGCCAAAACATAAAAATATGAAGAACGGATTGTTGGAAGACGGATGCGACCCGATGGGGCAGGCCATCCGTGACTATTATGAGACAGGCCGGGCCGGTCGCCTGCGGGTGTTCTCCCCGCAGTTTGACGAAGATGAGATGCCGGTCGGCACGTTGTTCCGTGAAGAGGAGGATATGCCGCCATTGGAACGGAAAGCTTTGGACTTGTGTCGCGGACGGGTGCTGGATGTCGGTGCCGGGGCAGGCTGCCACAGCCTGGCCTTGCAAAGGCGCGGGTTGGACGTGACGGCGGTGGACATCTCGCCGTTGTCGGTGGACGTGATGCGTCGGCGCGGGGTGAGGCAGGCTTGGGAGGCGGATGTCTTCGACGAGGCTTTCGCCGGATGTTACAATACGGTGCTGATGCTGATGAACGGTTCCGGCATCATCGGGCGGCTGGAACGCATGCCCTTGTTTTTCCGTCGTATGAAGCAACTGTTGGCACCCGGCGGTTGCGTGTTGGTGGATTCCAGTGACTTGCGCTATATTTATGAAGACGAAGACGGCGCGTTGGACATTGACCTGAATTCCGATTACTACGGTGAGTTGGATTTCCGGATGCAGTACAAGCGAGTGAAAGGCGCACCTTTCCCGTGGCTCTATGTGGACTTCGACACTTTGGCCTACTATGCGCAGGAAAACGGTTTCCGTGCGGAACGGTTGCAGGACGGGGAACATTATGATTATCTGGCGCGGCTGTCCGTAGCGTTATAAATACAAGAGACGGCCTCCTCGCGGAGACCGTCTCTGACCAACCTTCCTTACCTCGTCCGTAGATGGAGAGAAAACGGATGGGCAAGGCTTTTTGCGGGATTACATTTCTCCTTTGTAATTGTTGCTTGCACCTTTTCCAATGGTGAACGTCACGTCTACGTAGTAGCCGCTCTCGCCCACATTCATGTTCTCGATTGCGCCCCACGGAGAATCGGCACTGATGCGGATGGTTACCGTATGAGCGGCATCGAACCCTGATTGTGTTGCATCTTCGTCGAACGTAACTACGCCGGTCTTTGAGTCAACAATGACATATTTGTCTTTGTAGTCATCAACTTTTCCAGTATGCGGATTGACGATAGCGAATGACGGTGCAGTCATGCCGTATACCATTGTTGAGAACGGATCCTTGCTGAACTTAGACTTCCAGTTGCCCTTGTCATCTTTGGTCGTCTCCACTACGGCACCGTCTTTCCATATGGTGCGTCCGGCAAAGTCAACCCACTCGGCACCTGTGGACACATTGTAGGTCTTAGACAAATCGTAGACGGTCATAGCCATTTCGGTCGGGTTCTTCCAGGTTCCACTCAGCTTTTGTACGCTGATTTCACAGTAGGTTTCAGCAATCTTCTTACCATTGTAATCCAAGTAGATTACTAGGCTTACGTTGTCACCCTCATATTGAGACTTGTCGTAAGTGAGTGTTCTATTGGCATTATTGTAAGTGACCCCCTTGATAGTTGCATTGTCCTTGATTCCGACAACAAGTTTGAAGCCAAGGTCGTTAGCTTGTTTGTTCAATTCTTCGTAGTCGGCGAACAAGTCTTTAGCATTAAAGACATTGTTCATGCTAGCCACAATGTCGGTCGTGCCTTTTTCCCATTCAATCTGCGGAGTGTATTCGATGGTCTGTCCGTCTTGGTTCCAACGTACCGGGTTCTTCTCGATTGCGGAAACAGGATACTGCATGTCGCTGACTTTCACCTTGATTACGTAAGAGTCGGTTTGCGTAGTGCTGGTACCTTCGGTAGTTTCCTCCTTCAATGTGATGTCGAGGGTCTGGGCTGTACCGGTATTCAGTTTGCCGGGAACGACAATGTACAAGGTGTTGTCGTTTTCAACATTCTCAGCTTCAGTGTCTAATGTTAAGATATCTGCACCGGTCATCAGGCACAAGCTATTCAAGTTTGTCGGTTTGTTTTCTTCGACAAGTTCATTGAAATCACCGCGAGACAATTCAGTCTCCTTGATGATGGCATCCATTTCCCCGGTACTCAAGGCGATGTACTGGTTGTTCTGGTTCCATATCAATGTCTTAGGTTCACCTGCTACGGTATGCTCTACCACACGGCGGGTCACCGTCACTTCTTTGTATGCCGGAGCTTGGAGTTCGATTGAACCTAACGTGACTGAAGCGGTGACTGTAACCGTACGTCCAATCATGGCGTTTGATGCGTCTGTCATGCTCAGTACACCGTTTTCAACCTCGAACCACTCTGTATTATCAGCCGTACATTTGTACGTAATAGTCGTCGGAACACCGTATTCATCAATCATGTCTTCTACGATGGGGGTATTAGATGTATCGTAACCTACGACCTTGCGGCCTGCAGTGTAGTCTATCGTGCTCTCGCTGCCGTCTGGATTCTTGTAAGGCATGGTCGTTTTGTCTTGGTTGGAGTTTGTGACGGCAATGGTTTTCACTTTGTCCGTTACTCTCGTTGCCGTAAAGTAGGTCGTGGTCAGTTCGGTATTATCCTTTGCGCCCGTACTTTCTTCACCTTCTTCGGCAGTTTGTTCCACAGCCTTGATGACAGCGCAAACAGCCCATACCTCATTGTCCTTTATTTGAGTTTCTACGGTGTATTCTATAATACCTGCATCTGCATCTTTCAACCGGGCTTCTCCAACAGTAACCAATTCAGAGAAGTTTTTCTTTTCGATTTTAGTTCCGTCGAAAGTCAAGGTATATTTAGGGTTATCCCCTGTGAAGTCCTTGGCCTTGGAGGCCGGAGACACGCGGAACTGAATCGTGTTGGATTTTGTGCTTTGTGCTACTTCCTCGTATTTATCATCCTCGTTCGCGGCCGTGCTGTTTTTATTGTACACTTTCAGCACGGAAGACTTCAACAAATAGCCCGTTTCTGCTTCAGTAGCATTCGGGATGTACACCACGCTTTGAATCATGTCGAACTTGGCCATTTCGGCTTTCAGTGCGTTGAATTGTTCAACCAAGCCCGGGTCGCTCGGGTCTACGCCCGGAGTTTCGCTGCCGCTGCCCGTCAATGCTTCTTGCAGCTCTTTGATGTCTTGGCAAATGTCGGCAAAGCTGCTGTATCCCGTGCCGGTCAGTAATTCGGTCACGATAGTGTTCTTCCATTCTTCGAGGGCGGCCAGACGGTAGAGGATGCTTCCGGCTTCCGTTTCCTTGCCGATTTGTTGTTGCAGGGTGGTAAGTGAACTTACCGTGGTGGGCAATGCCTTGATGGCTGCCAAGATGACTGGGTCGGAAATAGTCGTAGCCGCTTCTTCACTGATTTTAGCTATCAGGTTGTTGATCTGGCTTACGTTTGCAGTCAGTTTGGCCAATTCCTGCCCGTTGTTCTTAATCCATTTCTCTACTTCCACCAAACGGTTTTCTACGTCTGTAAGGTTTGTTACGGCCGTATCCAATTCAGACTTGATGTTGTCCACGGTAGCTTGGTCGGCTTTGTCGGCAATGGCTTTCTCCAAATCGGTGCGCAGGCTGTTGACCTTGCCTTCCAACTCAGTCTTTTGTTGCTGAAGGTCGCTTTGGGTCTTATCCAAGTCGCCTTCTATTCCATTCACCTGTGCGATCAGTTCGCTGACCTGGGAACTCAATTCGCCGATTTTGGTGATGTCGTTCTCTGTGATGGCTGTTTGGAGTGCAGCCACGGTTTCCTGTAAGTCCTTCACGGCCTGTGCGTCGGCTTTGCCCGCTGTCAATTCGTTGATGTCCTCCTGCAATGCGGCTTGAGCTTCTTGCAGGGCTTTCAGGGCTTCTGCGGTTGAAACATCTACCGTTTGTTTCAATGCGTCTACTTGCGATTGTAGATTGGCAATGTCGTCATCGTAATCTGAGCAGCCGACCCAAACCGGGGAACTGGCAATCAATGCGCAAAACATCGCAACACTAATAAACTTCTTCTTCATAATAAAACAAATTAATTAAAAAATATATGTTCTCTACTTTCCTGTTTTTAGAATCATATTCTTTTCTCTCTCTATGCAAGAGGTGGAAAAAGGGAATGTAGGCCTGTCTATTATATGTGAGTCATAGTGCTTTAGAACCATCTTCCAAATCTATTCTTTCGTGTTTTTTTAGTAAATCATTTGTTTTTTCGAGAAAAAAAGACCGATTATTTTGTGGGTTTAAGTATTTTATCTACATTTGCATCGGATTTATCCACCTCTTGCATAGAGATGGAATAATAATATTGAGGATATATTGCTGAATAGGAGAGCGTTGAAGTTTTTGTTGAAGACTGCCTGATTCGTTTCTTTATTTTACTTCTTCTATTTGCCGTTTCAAATATTTTTCTTGTTGCAGCATCAATGTTGCGGTGGTCCAGCGAAGTGAGATAGATGGAAGTGGTCTTTTCATTGGAATGCCCCATAGATTCGCTGATGACGTGCATCGGGATATGAAGCTTTAAGGCTTCCGAGGCCCATGAATGCCTCGGGACGTAAGAGGTGAGCGTGGCTTTCTCTCCTAACAATTCGGATAGCTTTTTTAAATTGAGATTGTATGTCCGTAAGGCTGAGTCGTAAACGGACTGTCGGAATTCTGTGGTTTTCATTACAGGGAAAAGAAAGTCCGATTGGGGAGAGGCGTATTTATTGATGATGGTTCTCATGATTCTGTCTACTTTGACAGAGAGCAGGCGTCCTGTTTTACTCCGATAATAGGAAAGGCGTCCGTTTTGCAGATTTTCCTTTTTTAGTTTGGCGAAGTCTATGAAAGGCATACCTTGTGCGAAAAAGCAAAATACAAATGTATCGCGACTGAATTCCATACTTTTATTGAGCTCCTTATATTGCATGAGTTTGATGATGACATCGATGTTTACAGCCCGTTTTCGGGTTTTGTCTACTCCCGTATAGACGTTGCCGAAGGGGTCTCGAAGTTTCAGATTGAGCATGGCAATTCCTTTTTTATAAGCCGCATGCAATGTGCGGATATAAAAGGAACTGCTGTTTTTGGTGATACCACGTTCGTGTTGTAGGTAGGTTTCGTAAGATGCGATTAATTCTTCGGTGATAGATTCGAAGCTTACAGAGCGACAGTAGCCTTTGGTTTGGAGGAAATGTGTAAAGGAACGCAGGGATGATTGGTAGTTCGCAGATGTTTTGATTTTGTTGCGCATCTTTTTTTCTTGGATTTGATTTTGCATGAAAGACAAGAAGTCGGCTTTCTTGCTTTTACAGATTGTTGATTTCTTCATTTTACGATTTTTTGTGTAAGACAATACTGTGTTTTTTACTTTATCTTGCAGAAAAAAACAGACTGCCTTTAGGTGACAGTCAGATGGAGGGCGGACAATATAAAAAAGAATCCTTCTTGCCGGATGAACTCCATGCAAGAAGGATTCTTTTTTTAGGTAAAGAAATAAAAGAGCCTTGTTTAGAACAGCTTTTCCGGATATTCTCCTGCTGCTACCAAGGAGGCAATCTTTTCTACTGTGGCTTCACGGTCGGCAGCGTATGTTACACCGAACCATTTGCTGGTGGTGTCGAGCACTTCTACCGTAGCGGTACCTTCGTTGATGAGCTTATTCACCATCAGCGGGATGAAGAACTCGGCTTTCGGGTTTTCCATGTTCTTCGGATTGCTCAGAAACTCTTTGAAATATTCTTCGCTATGCTGGAAGTAGTCGGGAGTGAAGCCCCACATGTTCATGCTGACCGGTACGTTCTCTTCCAACGGAATCCATTTACCTTCTTCGTCTTTGTAGCAGATAGGACCGTCCACACGCATGATTTCCGTACGTTCCACCACATCTTTCAAGTGATGATGGTCGTCGTACATGCAGACACCACGTGCAACGGAGCCGTTTTCGCTGAGCGTATTGCAGCAACGGAAGCCCACCATGGCATATGTGTTTTGGCAGCCTTCCGGCAATTCGCTCAGGAACTTGCCGATGGTGGCGAATGCGTCGCGGCCGTAGAAGTCATCACAGTTGATGACACAGAACGGTTCTTTGATGACATCTTTACCCATCAATACGGCATGGTTCGTACCCCATGGCTTTACACGGCCTTCAGGGCACGTAAAACCTTTGGGCAGTGCGTCCAGACTTTGGAATACCAACTCAGCCGGAATCTTTCCTTCGTATTTTGAAAGGATTTGTGTGCGGAATTGTTCTTCAAAGTCTTTGCGGATGACGAAGACAATTTTGCCGAAACCGGCACGGATGGCATCATAGATAGAATAGTCCATGATGGTTTCGCCATTCGGACCCAGCCCGTCCAATTGTTTCAAACCGCCATAACGGCTACCCATACCGGCAGCCAATAAGAAAAGTGTAGGTTTCATATTCGTTCGTTTAAAAAGTTAAATATTTACGTTCTGTATTGCAAAAGTAGCTTTTTTATTTGAAAAAGTCGTGTTTTCGGCTTCTTTTTTTAAGCCCTTTGAACTGTTTGGGAAAACAGGAGGGGCCGTCCGTGCTACAGCCCGTTTTAGAACGGATAACCTACGGCAAAATGGTATCCCAGACTGTCTTTGAATTTCGGCATGTTGTAATAGCCGCTCTTTCCTGTGTCGTAAGGAGCGTGAAGTCCCACTCCGACATCGAAACGCAATACGAGGAAATCGAGGTCGCAACGAATACCCAATCCGGTGCCTAAAGCCAAGTCTTTGCCGAATCTTGAAATGTCGAACGTTCCTCCCGGGCGGTTTACGTCTGCATCCAGAAGCCAAACGTTTCCAGCATCCAGGAATACGGCTCCGGAAAGCATAGAAACGATGGGGAAGCGATACTCGGCGTTCATTTCGATTTTGAAGTCTCCCATTTGGTCGATATAGGAATAGGCCGACGCGCCCGGAATATAGCTACCCGGCCCCACGCCGCGGACGGTGAACGCACGGATGCTGTTAGCACCACCCACGCTGAAGAGATCGTTGTAAGGAGCTGCGGTAGAGTTTCCGTAACTGAATATCACGCCGGTTCCCACTCGTGTGGCGATACTTGTACGGGGGGTAAGGCGGAATTCTTCTCTGAACTCAGCCAGAAAACGGATATACTGTGCAAAAGGCACGTTGAAAAGTTTCTTGTCTTTTTGGTTGAACGGTTTACCGAAAGCGGCGTAAATACCGGAAGTGATGTTTCCGCTTTCTTTCACTTCAAAGATGAAAGTACGCGGATTGCGTGCCTTGCGCGGACTGGAATAAGTGAAAGTGTATCGCATGGAAGGAACGAACTGGTCGCGCATACTTACGTAGAGTGCCTGGTTGACGTTCATGATAGAGTCGAAAGTGGCGGTTGTACTCAACAGTTCGTCGTAATCCAAGCGGAACGGGACGAATTCGTGTTTGATTGTAGGACGCGCTTGGTAAGTATAGGCCGCCCGTGCGCTCAAAGACACCATGCCGAAATAGTTGGCCCGGTTCATCCATGTAGCATCCAGTACAAACGAGGTGCTCGTTTTGGCGCGTCGGGAGAACTTACGTGCCCCGGGAAATATCAGTCGGGGATAGTCCAACGACAATGAAGTACCGTATTCGTAGGAGTTGATGACGGAACTATGTCCCTGTACGGTGGAGTTGGTTTGCCATTCATATGATCCGTGTACTTCGAATTTCAGCTTTTCCGCTCCTCGGAAGGCATTGCGTTTGGACATGCTGAACGAGAGTCCCGGACCGATCTGCCCATTGCTTTTAGAGGTTACCTTTGTGGTGAACTCCCCGTCGTAGGGTTTGTCCAGGATACCGGTGATTTCGATGTCGAGCGTATCGTTGAGTGCGGTGGTATCACGCGGAACGTATTTCAGGTTTACCGTGCTGAACACATTCATTTCCGAGAGTTGCTGTTGTACGAAGCTCATAATGTCCTGTCGGTAGAGCATGCCTTTCCGATAGAACAGATTACGCCGGAGGGCACCGAAGCGCAAAGGGATTTTGCCTTTCTTTCCTCCGTCATAATATAAGGTGTAATCGCGAAACTGTAGCGTGTCGGTCAGTTCATAAGAATCATTATTGAACAGATTGACGGTGGTCCGTCCGAGGTAATACCTTTTGTTGGCCGATGCGGGAATGCCGTCAGCCGGTACGACTTGCAGTTGTACGAATCCCGGACGCTGTATGGTATCGGCACGATAGGTGATGTATTCCGGTTTGTAGTAGAAATAACCGGAATTGCGGAACATGTTATAAATACGGGTTCTTTCGGCATCGAGATTGATTACGCTGAACGGATCACCGCTGAAAAGGGTACGTTGCCGGAACGTTTCCCGTATCAGGCTGTCGCCCACAGCCGGAAAGCGCAGGTAGGCTATGGAGTCCAGACGAAACAGATTGCGCGGTCTGACGGTATAGCTGATTTTGGCCTTTTTGGGGTTCTTTTCCGGTAGGATTTCATAATCCACGGTACCGTTGAAATAACCGTAGTTCCGGAGTGTGTTTTGTGCTACGAGTGCGCGGGTTTTCGGATTGACGGTACTGATGAAGACCGGAGTACCTGCAAACGTATCGAATAACCATTTTGCGAAGCGTGACTTCTTGCCCACTAAAGCGTTGTATATCCACAGTCCGGTGGGGAATGGAATACGGTAGGACGAACTTCCGAACAGAGCGTTGTTCGGGGCGTAAGCCAGTGCCGCATCCACTTCTTCCTTCGCCGTTTCATACGCTTCCTCTTCGATACGTTGCACGGCGGCGATGGAGTCCTTTTGCTCCTGAGTCAATTCCTCTTTCCGTTTCAGCACAGACAAATCTCTTTGTGTGAGTAAGTCGTCTACAGCTTTGTAAGCATCGGCCAGAGAGGTAATGACTCCCTCTTCCTCCTTTTGTTTAGCCTTTTTCTTGGCTTTCTTTTTCGACTTTTGGCCATAGTCTATTTCCTTGATACCGGTGTACAAAACCTCTTCTTCGGGAAGGTTCTTGGTCGTTGAGCACCCTGCCGCCAGACCGCAGCACAGGATCACACCACAATATATCTTCAGTCTTGTCTTCATCATTTCTTCTCTTTTTCGTGTTGAGGTTCATTCTTTTTTCTGTTCTTGAAGATAAACAGTTCCCCTAAGCGTGTCATTTTACGCCTCAGTACGAGACCGGCTCCCATTTCGGTGATTTCGCCTTCCAACAAAGACTCATAACTCTTGTCATAGAATAGGGTGACGTAACGTGTGGCACTCTTGTCCAAGCGATATTCTAACGATACATTATCTATCAACGACTGGCCGGTGTTTTCCACATTCTCGCCCGTGGACACCTTACCACCCACGATGATGCTCACCCGGTTGCCCCAGAAGCGTTTGGCAAAGCGGAATGAGTAATCCGTGCGCTCCGTTCCTTCGGCCGTAGTTTCCTGGTCTACGCCGAGGCTCAAGTCTATGGTTTCAAGAGCCTTGCCTGCAATGTTGGTGATTTCGCTTTGCAACAAGGCGTTCAGGGCATTGGTCGTAGAGAATCCTCCGCTTTCATTATCTCCCAACAAGTACATGCCGGTGGCCAACATGGTGACGGCCACTTTCCCGCGCTCCTCTATCGACATGGCTGCGAGTTGGTTCTGTACGGTCATGTCTTCAGGGGCTGCGATGGTAAACTCCAGCCCCATGTTTTCCAACGTACGCGTGATGGACAGCCCCACTTCGAAGGAAACGGTGCGTGGGGTATCGTTTTCCGTCACGGTGGCACGCATACGTTCGGACGCCGAGATGTTCAAAGTAGGATTCAGGATAGGCCCGTTGAAATCCACATAACTGCCCGAGGCGATGGTGAATGTCTTCAAAGGGATAACCGGAAGTGAGTATTTCATTTCTCCGTTCAGCACCGTATAACGTCCGGTGAGCGTCAGTTCTCCCTGCGGAGTATAGTTCATGGTCAGCTCGCCGCCCCCTTCCAGATCAACGTATTTGGAGCGGTCGGCACTCAGCAGGCAGTGTACCTGTGTACCCTGGTCTATGCTGATTTGCATCATCACGTTCATGTTCATGGGCTGTACTTCTTCCTGGGTGGCCACGGTCGTAGTATCGCTGAAGTCTACGAACGTGACCAGGCCGCTCAACCGGTCTTCCGATGAAAGCGGAGTGTCTTTCAGCACGTACGTCACGTCGGTGCTTCCCAATACCCCCAAACGTCCGTTGATGTTGATATTGTTCAGATTCCCGGCCATCCGTGCATTGACATCCACGTACACTTTTCCGTAGGCCGATGCCTGTTGGGTGCGTTTGGCGTTGATGAGTTCGAAGTTGGATGCATTCATTTTCAGGTCGAGCAAGATATTATCGAAGTTGGCGAAATCCACCGTTCCGTCGAACACGAGCGGGTTCTTTCCTGTGGAATATACGTTCAACTTGTCTAAATTCAGGTGGCTTTGCCTTACCTTGATGGTATCATCCTCCAGACGCAGGTTCAAACTGTACTCGGATGACGTTATTTTCATGGCTTTGGTGGCCAGCCATCCTTCTACGACGGGCCGGTCGGTCGGGCCGCTCACCTTCATGCAGCCGTCGGCCATACCGCCTAAAGCCGCCATCTGGTCCGGGACAAAACCGTTGGCCAACGACAACGGGAAGTCTGCCAAATCCAAGTCCGCCTCTATCGTTCCGCTTTTACCGTTGTCTTTGTAAGCTCCTGAAAGCGTCAGGACTTCTGCTTCGTTATGCGAAATACGTGCATCTACGAAATGCGTCCCGTCGTTGTTGGGCAGGTAGACCATTCCCAGGCCGATATTGCCCAGCGGTGCATCTTCGTACGCCATGTCTTTCACCGAGACGTCGGCTACGACGGACAGGTTTTCCTCCGTTTGTATCAAGTGGGCGTCGGTTTGCATTAATCCGGAGATGCGTGGAGCGTACGGAATGACGGCGGTCAGTTCCTTTAGGTTTACATGGTTCAGGTTGACGGACAGGTCTTGCAAAGCTTCCGGATTGGGCGTCGAGTAAATCCTGGCTCCCGTTCCGTCGTCGGCGAGCATATTCACATCCGCTTCCACCCGCCTGTCGTTCCCCAGGAATATGTAGTTATTCTCGTTGATATCGAATTTTCGATAGGCGATAATCGGATGAATTTGTGAGAACACAATTTTGATGCCATTGTCTTGCACGTCGGCTCTCAGCCCCAGATCCACTCCTTTTTTACGTTTGTCGTCCAGATAAATCAGATTGATTCCCGCTCCGGTGGAGTGCAGATAAGCATTCAGCCGGGACTCGAATACGAATTGTTTGTTCTTGGGGCCGTTTCGCACCCGTCCGTCCATTTTTACGCCGGTCGTATCCTGAAAGATGTGCATCTGTATCGTATCCAGTAAGATGCCTCCTGCATTCATCGTGTAAATATGGCCGCCTCCGTTCAGGCCGATTTCGGGGTCGGCATTCAGGTTCAGTTTCAATTCGTTGAGAGAGTAGCCCATAGCCGTCAGATAGTTGGCCACGGGGTTGTTTTTTCCCGACACCATATTGAGCGTCATGCGTGGCAGGAAAATCTTGAGTGAGTCCTGATTCAGATGCCGGCGTTGCAGTTGCTGGTCGGCCACAGCCATGAATTCTTCGCTTTTTTTCATCAGCGTCTCATATCCGTCGCGGCCGTTAAGATGCAGTTTGAAGTCACCGGCCGAAATGTCGGCATACGTAGTGTCCGGGAGAGCCAGTACGTTCAGGGATAAATCTTTGGGAAGGAATACCGAATCCTGCATTATGAGAGAGATATCCGATACCGTTCCGTGTACCGTATGAGCGTTTTTCAGGTTCGTACTGCCGTCCATGTGCAGGCACATGCCGGCCTTGAACGGTTTGTCAGTCAGTCGCAGGGCATACAGGTCGATGCTGCGCATATCCATACTGAAAGTCAGGTCGGTATTATGTCGGCTCAGCAGCGCGTCGATTCTGGAACGCATATCCAATAGCGGGTTATGGCTGTCGAGCGCGACGTGACCGTTACCTTTTTGTAATCCGGCATCCAGTTTGATGTCACTGAGATGCAGTTGTCCGTATTGCAGGCTTTCTAATGTCATGTCGGCCTGCATCCGGGTATGTCGGCTGAAGAAATCCGTCCCGACGCCCTTGGCAGATGCCGTGAGGGACAGGCCGTACAGGGAATCTTTGGGTAAGAAATGATGGAGTTGCAGGTCCTTTATGGACAGTTTCGCCTGGTAGGCCATGCGTGCCGCGTCGAATCCTCCTTTTACTTGCACGTTTCCTTTTCCTTCCCTTAAACGGAGGTCGGCAGTGTATTTTTGTCCGTTCAACCCCACATTCCCGTCCAGTCGCATTGGGGGCAGGGCTATGTCTTTCAGCGCCTCTTCTCCGGCCAATGCCCTCGCAAAATCGAGATTGCGTGTACGCAGGTTCAGATTCACGTGTCCCGACCTTCGTACGGAGTCCGCCAACCGGAACATCTTTCCGTCGGCTTTCAGTTCGAAAGCGCCGGCCAGCCGTGCTTCTGCGGTCGTGAGGTTCAGCGTATCCAGATTCCCGTCGGCCGACAACCGTAAGATGACGGGGGAGTTGGGATAAGCCTTGACAAAGGCCGGGGGCAATCCTCCGGCAAACAATAATACGTCCTGTTTGCCCAGTTCTCCCATAAGCCGGGCGGACATTTTTCCTTGGGGCTGTTCGGCTACGGCGGAAAGGTCCATGTCAGCTTGTGTCCTGATGTAAGAATCCGGGGTGCGAAGTACCAGTCCGGGTACATGCAGAGAAGTGGAATCCATATTGAAGTGCCCTGTCAGCGAACGGATTTCCAGACCGCTTTTTTCTTTCATGTGCGTTTCGCGCAAAGCCAGTGAAAGCCCCAAGGCGTTTCCGTCGAATGTGATACTGTCGATGCCCAGGCCGATGTCCCGAAGTGCGATATGGTTGACATCCAGTCCTTCTGCGGTTTTCTCGTATGGCAGGTCGTAGAATAGCGAATCGGCGTGCAAGTCGAAAGTTTCCACCGTGTACAAGGCTTGTCCTAAGTCTATGAGACCGTTCCGCAGGGCTGCCGTAAGGATTCCACCCGAAACGGTCATACTGTCGCCCGGCATGCTGAACCGTACCCGGGTGCGTGCCAGATCCACTTGCCCAAGGGCGATTTTCCAGTTCACCGGCGAACTGGCGGTCGTGTCTTCCGTCGTGGAATCGGTCAGAGCGATAGCCACGTCGGCATCCGAAAGAAGGGCCGTATTCACCGTCACCATTTCCTGCGGGATTTCTATACCGTGGGAGTTTACGAAGAAACGTCCTATGCTTCCCTTGATTTCCACCCCGGCAATCATGGATTTGGTGTTGACTGCGGCACGGGTCAGTTCGATGCCTTCCACGTCAATTTCCCCGTGGAGCAGGGATGCGAAACTCAAATCCACGCTCAGACGTTCCACATCCAGCAGACTGTCGTCCTGCCCGTCTTTTATTTGCACGTCCTGCAAGTCGATATCGAAAAGGAAGGTCAACCGCAGTCGGCCTATATGCACTTTCATACCGGTGGTCTCAGACAGATAGGCCGTGGCCTTGCGTACGGCAAAATCTTGTATGGGGGGAAGATAAAGCAGTGTAGCCGATATGAAGAATAGTATGATAGGGGTGAGTAAAATGCCGATTACCCATTTCAGGATTCTTTTTTTCATAATCTCAGTTATAGTGTACTACAAAGGAACGGCTTTTTTTTGAATTCGGGAGGATTTTTTCACAAAAATAAAATAAAAACTCCATGAATTCATTATTTTTGCAGGATAATAATCGTCATCCGTCGGTTGCATGAATTTGAAAAGTATGATTTATATAGCGTGCTGCATAGCTGTAATGTCTTGCGGTCCGCAAAAGAAGAAAGCAATGGAAGAGACTGAAGTACTGATAGAAACCTCTATGGGCGACATGAAGGTGAAGTTGTATAACGATACGCCCAAGCATCGTGATAATTTCATCAAGTTAGCCCGTGCGGGGGCGTATGACAATATTTTGTTTCATCGTGTCGTACGAGGCTTTATGGTGCAGACCGGAGACCCGGCCCTCAAACCCGGGGGAATGAAATCGGCCGTGGATACTGCGGCCTACCGTTATACGATTCCGGCAGAAATCCGTTATCCGCGCCATTTCCATAAGAAAGGCGCATTGGCGGCAGCCCGTATGGGGGATGACGTGAATCCCGAAAAGGCCTCCAGCGGTACGCAGTTCTATATCGTGACGGGGAAGATCTATACGCCAAGTTCGTTGATGGAGCTTTATTCGGCCATTTACCAAAGCCGGGTGGATACGCTTTACGAGGAACTTTCGCGAGGCCATCTCAAAGAAATGTACCTGATGCGTCGTCGTGGCGAAACTGAAAAGTTGGAAAGCCTGAAAGACTCTTTGTTGCATGAGGCGGAAGCAAAGGTGGCTGCCCATCCGCCTGTGCCGTTCGACGAAACGCAGAAACAGGCCTATACCACAGTGGGCGGCGCGCCCCATCTGGACGGAGAATACACCGTGTTCGGCGAGGTCGTGGAAGGGCTGCAAGTGGCTGAGGCCATAGAAAAAGTGCGTACGGCAAAAGAGCGCCCTTTGCAGGAGATTGTGGTACGTAAGGTGACGGTTTTGGAATAGCCGTCAACCGTATTTCACGTATCCTAAACGCGTATATTTCACGCCCTGACTCTCGTAATGTCCCATGACGCGGGCGGAAAGCGTGATTTCCATGCCGGGCGAAAGCTGGCGGCTGAAGCAACTCAATGCTTTGGGCGTCTGGCTTCTTCCGGCCGCTTTTTCGGTGAAAGTATAACGGTTTCCTTGGCTGTCTGCGGCCAGAATGCGTTGGTCGATATAAAAGTCCGGCTTGTAAGTGTCCACTTGCTGTTTGACATATAAGATTTTCAGTCGGAGGGCTTCCAGTTTTTCTCCTTTCTCCCCGACGTAACGGCTGGGCGAACGATAGGCAGGCCGTCGCGGGGGACTGAGTTCCGCGTGTACCACGGCAAAACATTGTGCGGTTTCTTTTAGTTTCAGGAGCTTTTTCTTTTCCGGTTCGAAGCGGTTGGCCATCCACAGTACGTAGTTCGGGTCGATGTAGTAGACTTCCGCGATGCGTTTGCCCCGGTATTTTCCGAAAGTCAGCGTGTCGTAAGTCTGTTCGTAATAAGGAATGAAAAAAGTATTGTCCACCCACTTCAGGGTTACCTTGCAGTACTTCAGCAAGTCCATGGCTTTGCCTGCGGCCATGACGAATGTATCGGCCAGCGTACGGATAAAGAGGGGAGGGCGTTCGTCTGCGAATATGCGCCACAAGGCATAATACCGCCGGTAAGGCGTAGCGATGCTGATGGCATAAAAACCGTTTTCGGATGTTCGTCCGGAGTTGAACGTCGCGACGGTAGCCGTGACGCGTGCCATGTCCGTTTCCGGAATCGGTTCGTAAAATCGTATGTTGTTCTTGGTGGCTCCTTTCTACGGCATGTATCACCGTATGCAAATATACACAAAAAAGAAATCATTTCCAAGCGATTTCGTGCGAAATGGAGGGCGGGAAGTTGTCATTTTGTTACTTTTCGCATTTCAATTCGATTATGGAAAACCGCTTTCAGCTCTCTTTTAGGCGTATGTTTTGAATAAATATTCATATTGCGAGCCGGTTATGCAATAATATTCCGTATATATGCAATTTACCATGAGGAAGAAAATTTTTCGTTTGCAGGCGAATGAAAAATCATTTGCCGCAGAACGGTTTCACAGAGTGGATAAAAACGGGGACGAATGCCCGGGAAATGGTGGAACGGCGGGAGGAAAAGTCCGTTTTTTCCTCTATTTGGAGACCGGAAAATGTCGTCATCCGTGTGTCGTTTTGCCATGATAACCCTGCGGATGCTGACGGGTTTCCATGGGGATGCGGACGGTTGGGCATGCCAGATGTCCGAATGAAAGCCGGACCGGATACAGGCTGACTTTTTGTTTATGGGTAAACACGAGAGAATGGCGTATTTGCACCGATTGTTCAGTTGGGCTGCAAATACGCCATTCTCGTATGCTTGGATTTGACTTTCTGACAGAATGTCAAGTTCCGGAAGGAGGGAGCCGAAGCCGCTTTCTACCGCTTGTCCCCATGAGGATGGTTGAGGGTTTGTTGCCGCTGCACCAGTGTCTCGGCACATTGGAGCATGGCAAAACCGTATTGCTTCATGTCGCGGAAAACAGGGTCGTCCTCGGCAGCCTGTACAGTCATACCCTCCGTGCGGTATCGGATTTCCTGTTGCGTGTCCGGAAAATAAAGGAACAGGCGTGACGAGTCCCTCACGCCGATGAGGTTGTCGGCTGTGAAATACATATAAGGACGCTTCTCTTTCAGCAAATCCACACCGAAATCGTTTTGCACGTAACCGATACCCAACAGGCCCAAAAGGGTCGGGGCCAAATCCACCTGCCCGCCGTAAGCATCCACGATGCGCGGAGCTATGTCTCGCCCGTAAATCATGAGTGGGATGTGGTTATACGATTGCGGGCTTTCGCATTCGGGCGTGCCCACCAGTTTACCGTGGTCACCCAAGAGGACGAACAGCGTGTTGTCCGCCCAAGGACGTTTGAGGGCTTCCGTCATGAAGTTCCGGATGGACCAGTCGGCATATTCCACGATTTGTTCTTCCGTTGTCCGGCTGCGCGGATGGAAGTAGGGCGGGATGATGTAAGGCGGATGGTTGCTGATAGTGAGCAGGACGCTGAAAAACGGTTGTCCGCTTTGGGCTTGCCGGTCGAGCACGGGCAGGGCGTATTGGAATAGGAAGTCGTCTTGTACGCCGAATCCGTTGACCACCTTGTCCGCCGGGTAGTTTTCCTGCGAATAAATGTCGTCGAAACCGTTGGTACGGAAAAAGGCGTTCATGTTGTCGTATTGCGATTCGTGCGTCATGAAGAACATGTTATGGTAACCGTTTTCTTTCAGTACGGTGGGCAGGCCGGAGTAGACCGGAATGACGGAGCCTTTCATGGCGTTGCGCTTCATCATGGCCGGGAACGAATAGAGCGAGGAATACATGCCATGGTTGGTGTGGATGCCGGATGAATAGAAATGGCTGAAGCTGAGCGATTGTTGCCACAGACTGTCGAGGAAGGGCGTAAGGCTGGTTTCGTGACCGAAAGTTTGCATCAGGTGAGCCGACATGGACTCCATGAGGATGACGACCACGTTGCGGCGTGTCGGCAGGCTGTCGGCTTCCACGCGGCGTGCGATGGGCGATATGCCGTCCATGCCCTTCCGTCCGAGGAGGGTTTGCACGCGGGCTATGGCTTCGTCTTCCGCCATGAGGTGCAGGAGGCGGTTTTCCTTCCGGTTGTCGTCGATGGCGCTGTTCATCAGGTTGAATACCGGGTTAATCCCTAATTGGTTCAGGAAGGCATCATTGCAGTAATAGGCCTGGCTTACTTTTATGGGGTTATAACCCCGCCGTCCGCGGATGCCGAAAAAGCACAAGCCTATAAGGGCGGCTCCGGCCACAAACGTAAAGGCGGCGGCTTTCCATCTGTTTGCCGGGGGCGCGGCGTTCCGGTTTAAAAGGAAGAACGTGCGCGACAGCCGGAGGGTAATGTAGGCAAAAGCCGCGATGGCTGTCAGTCCCAAGGCGATGGGAAGGTAATAGGACGTTTCGCCGAATACCATTCCCGCTGTGGTGCCTGCGTAGTCGAACCAGTTGAATATGGAGGAATTGATGGGCTTGAAGAAGTAGGCGAAATAAGGGATATTGGCTGCGGAAATGATGAAACACAGCGAATAGAAAAAGATGAAGAAGAACGCAGAGGAGCGGTAAAGCCAACGGGCGGTGTAGCCGAACCATCCGGCTATCCAGAATACAGCCAACGGCAGCAGCAGGATGTAACAGGCGATGACATTGTCGAACCAGAGGCCGCGCAGGAACGCCACGCTTTGCAAGGCATAGTCTTCCGATATCTCTTTCGGGAAATCATAGTCTGTGGCGATAAAAAGCGCGACACGGAGTCCGAAGAAGAACAGCAATGCTACGAGATGTACACTTAAAAGGTAACCTATCGAGCGGATGAAACGCCCGGCAAAAAGTCTTTTCATCATGATGACGAGGATGTTAATTTTCTGTAATTGGTCGCGAATTTAGGAAAAAAGATTGTATCTATATAAAATCAGCCGCTACTTTTTTCTTTTTAAAAGTTGAAAAATGCTTTTTGCCTTGGCAGAAAAGAATTATCTTTGCGTCCGTTATTATAAATAAGTTTGGGAGCGCGTGCGAGGAACGCGAAAAACACTTCAACTATGGACAAGAAAAAGATAATCATCATTGCTTCGGTCGTAGTCTTGCTCCTTTGTGCGGGATTAGGCTACATGGTCTATTCTTACATGCAGGAGAGTGCGGAGAAAGAGGAAATGCTGAAACTGGCGGAAATGGACAAAAGGGAGATGGAAAACGAATATGCCCGCTTTGCCCAGCAGTACAGCGAAATGAAAACGCAAATCAACAATGATTCGCTGATCGCCCAGTTGGATAAGGAGCAGCAACGGACGGAAGAGTTGTTGGCAGAATTGAAGCAAGTGAAAGCCACTGATGCGGCCGAAATCATGCGTCTGAAAAAAGAATTGGCCACGTTGCGCAGCATCTTGAGAAGCTATGTGCATGAAATAGATTCGTTGAACCGAGTAAACGAGCAGCTTCGTAGCGAGAACCAACAGGTGAAAGCCCAGTACACCCAGGCTACGCAGACTATCACGAACCTGTCTACGGAAAAGGAAACGCTGAGCGAGAAGGTGGCCATCGCTTCCCAACTGGATGCCACGGGAATTTCTATGGTCGGACAGAACAAGCGTGGGAAGAAGGCCCGTAAAGTCAAGGATGTGAAGAAGTTTGTCGTCAGCTTTGTCATTGCGAGGAACATTACGGCACAAGCCGGAAACCGGAGTATTTATGTGCGCATCACCAAACCGAACAACGAAGTGCTGACGAACGGAGGAACGTTTGTCTATGAGAACCGGAATTTGGAGTATTCTGCTAAAAAGGATATCGAATATAACGGAGAAGTTACGTCGGTGACGGTATATTGGGACGTCAATGAGTTTTTGAGCAAGGGTACTTATCGCGTGTCGGTTTTTGCCGATGGGCATAATATCGGAAACGCAAGCTTCAACTATGAGAAGTAGAAATGTTGAGGAATGTGCAATATGTACGAAAATAGGTTAAATCATGAGGATTTGACCTATTTTTGTTATACTTTTGCATCGTTGCCTATGCAATTTTCAGGTGACGATCAAGCGGAATATTAAAAACAGACAAGATGAAAAGACTTTTCGGCTTTTTGATTCTCGCGGCTTTTTTCAGCATGTTACACGCGCAGCGTGTGCTCAGCTTGGATAGTTGCCGGAATATGGCCATTGCAAACAACAAGAGCCTGCTGATAGCCAAAGAAAGGATGCGGAAGGCGCATTATGACCGGAAAGCGGCATTTACCAACTTCCTTCCGGATTTCTCGGCCACGGGAACGTACATGTATTTCAGTGATGAAATTTCATTGTTGAACGACGGGCAGAAATCGGCTCTGAACCACATGGGAACCTCGTTGCAGCAAGGGTTGACACAGGCGGCTACTCCTATCATCCAGCATATCGCACAGACGAATCCCCAGTTGGCGGCTTCTTTGCAGCAGGCCATACAGAGCGGAAAACTGGACGGTATGTCCACGGCTTTAAACCAGTTGGGCAATGAACTGACGGATGCCTTGCGGACGGATACCCGCAACATGTGGGCCGGAGCTGTGACACTGATGCAACCTTTGTATATGGGGGGTAAAATCAGGGCTTATCACCGTATCACGAAGTTTTCCGAAGCCTTGGCGCGTACGCAGCATGATGCCCAGTTGCAGGATTTGATTCTCAACACGGACGATGCCTATTGGACAGTCGTGTCTTTGAGCTATAAGAAAAAGATGGCGGAGAGCTTCCTGGACTTGGTAAACCGTCTGGACGGCGATGTGGAGAAGATGATACGGGAAGGAGTGGCTACCAAGGCGGACGGATTGACGGTAAAGGTGAAAGTAAACGAAGCTGAAATGTTATTGACTAAGGTTGACAATGGTTTGGCTTTGTCTAAAATGGTGCTTTGTCAGTTGTGTGGTATGGATTTGGACACGAAGTTCACGCTGACGGATGAAAATCGTGAGTTAGCGAGCGCAGAGACAAGCTCGCTTGCCTCTGCCGAGCGTGAGCGATTTATGCAAAGCCGGACGGATTTGCAAGTGTCGGAGACGGTACCCGATGATGCCGTACAACGGGCGTGGACTAATCGTCCGGAATTGAAAAGTTTGGATTGGGCTCATAAGATATACGAAGACAAAGTACGGGTGGTTCGTTCGGAAATGCTGCCTTCGTTGGCTTTGACCGGTGGATATTTGGTTTCCAATCCTTCATTGTTGAACGGTTTCGAGAATAAGTTCCGTGGGATGTGGAACGTGGGCATCATGCTTTCCGTGCCTATTTTTCATTGGAATGAGGGTATATATAAGGTAAAGGCTGCTAAAAGTGAAGTCAATATCGCCCGTTTGCAGCAGACCGAAGTGCAGGAAAAGATAGAATTACAGGTCAATCAGAGCCTGTTTAAGAATACGGAAGCACAAAAGAGACTGGCTTTGTCGGAGAAGAACATGGAAAAAGCGGAAGAGAATCTCCGTTATGCCGATAAGGGATTCAAGGAAGGAGTGGTTCCCGTGACGAATGTCATGGAAGCCCAAACCGCCTGGCTTTCCGCCCTGTCGGATAGGATTGATGCACAGATAGACTTGAAACTGGCACAGACTTACCTGCAAAAGGCTATGGGTACGTTAGGCCCGGGATTATAATGAGAATGAAACCTTGACGATAATAAAATGTAAATGGATGTATGGAACTCAAGAAACAAAATAATAATGTGATATGGGCGTTGGTAACGCTCGTGGTGGTCATTGCGGCCGTGGCTGTGGCAGGCATGCTTCTGTTGGGGCATGACGATGAGTCGATTCAGGGACAAATGGAGGCATCTGAATATAGGGTTTCCAGTAAGGTGCCGGGTAGGATATTGCATTTCTATGTGAAAGAGGGCGATCACGTGAGAGCCGGGGATACGCTGGTCGTATTGGAGGCTCCGGATGTGGCTGCCAAACTGTCGCAGGCCGAAGCAGCCGGTCAGGCAGCTCAGGCGATTAAAGAGAAAGCCGACCGCGGGACGCGGGCAGAACAGTTGCAGGGGGCATACGAGATGTGGCAAAAGGCGAAAGCCGGTCTGGACATCGCCGAGAAGTCTTATCGTCGGGTCGACCGTTTGTTCGAAGAAGGAGTGATGAGCGCGCAGAAGCGTGACGAGGCTTATGCGAATTACCAGGCGATGAAAGCCACGGAACGCGCCGCGCGGGCACAGTACGAAATGGCGCGTAACGGGGCGCAACGTGAGGACAAGGAAGCGGCAGCCGCACAAGTCGCACGTGCGAAGGGGGCGATTGCCGAGGTGGAGTCTTACATGAAAGAGACTATATTATTGGCGCAGATGGACGGTGAAGTCTCCGAGATTTTCCCCGAAATGGGGGAATTGGTCGGTACGGGAGCGCCTATCATGAACATTACGATGCTGGACGACCGTTGGGCGACATTCAATGTGCGTGAAGATTTGTTAAGTGGTTTGGCCGTAGGAAAAGAATTCACGGCGTACGTGCCTGCTTTCGGTAAAGACATCAAACTGAAAGTGACTTACATGAAGGACCGGGGAACTTATGCGGCATGGAAAGCTACTAAAACCACCGGACAATTCGACCTGAAAACGTTTGAGGTGCGTGCGGTTCCGGTGGGAGTGAAGGAAGTGCTTCGTCCGGGCATGTCGGTCATCATCAAACGATAAGGAGGTAGCGGGCATGCAGGCGTCTCATGGTATAGCAGGCATTATGGTGCGTGAGTTACGGCGGCTGGTTTCCCGGCCGTTGTACCTTTGTTGTATGGTAGCGGCTCCACTCCTTTGTTGCCTGTTCTTTACCACGCTGATGTACGAGGGGTTGCCCAAGGATATGCCCGTGGGAGTGGTGGACGAAGACAATACGTCCACTACGCGGGAAATATTGCGTAACATGGATGCCTTCAGCCAAGTGCACCTGACAGAAGATTATGCCTCGGTCAGTGAGGCGCGGCGAGCCATGCAACAAGGTAAAATTTATGCTTTCTACTATATCCCGGAGGGCACTACCGAGAAGATTCTGTCGAGCCGGCAGCCCACGGTGTCTTTTTATACCAATAACAGCCTGCTTATAGCCGGCTCATTGATATATCGTGATTTACGTACGATGTCTGTGTTGGCCAATGCTTCGGTCGGCTTGCAGACGTTGCAGGCCAAAGGAATGGACGAGCGTACGGCTATGGCCTTCTTACAACCGATCGTCATCGACACGCACGCTTTGTCTAATCCGTGGCTGAACTATTCGGTCTATTTGAACAATACGATTCTGCCCGGCATCTTGATGATTATGATATTCATGGTCACGGTCTTTGCCATCGGGAGCGAAATCAAGGAGGGTACCGGGAAGGAGTGGTTGGCCATGGCGGACAACCGGATGTGGAATGCCCTCGTAGGCAAATTGCTTCCTCATACGGTCATCTTTTTCTGCGTAGCCGCAGCTTACGACGCTTACCTTTATGGCATATTGGGGTTTCCGTGCCATAGCGGTATCGGTCCGCTGTTGTGTGCCGCTTTTTTGATGGTGCTGGCGTCGCAGGCTTTCGGAGTATTTCTCATTTCTGTCCTGCCCACGTTGCGGTTGGCTCTGAGTGCCAGTTCGTTGTGGGGCGTCGTTTCGTTCTCCATTTCGGGTTTTTCGTTTCCGGTGATGGCTATGCATCCGGCTTTGCAAGTACTGAGTAATTTATTCCCGTTGAGGCATTATTTTCTGATTTATGTCAGTCAGACGCTGAACGGCTACCCGATGGTTTATGCTTGGAAGCCTTATTTGGCTTTGTTGTTGTTCGTTTTACTTCCGTTGCTATTGCTCAAGCGGTTGCGTACGGTCATGTTGAACTATGATTATATACCTTAATCTGTCATGAGAACGATAAAAGAATTGCATATCCTATTCCGTGAGGCTGTCAGTGATACGTTTTTTATATGGCGTAAGGAAGCCGGTCGCGTGGTGCGTGACCAGGGAGTATTGATCTTTTTTATTCTGGTACCGGTACTTTATCCCTTGCTCTATGCTTTTATTTATACGGGAGAAACGGTCAGGGAAGTTCCTGCGGTCGTTGTCGATGGGGCGAATACGGCTTTCAGCCGCGACTTTGTCCGCAGGGTCGATGCTTCTCCTGATGTAAAAGTCGTGGCGCGGACGGGAAATATGGAAGAGGCGAAAGAATTGATGCGCCGCACGAAAGCATATGGCATCATCCGTATTCCGGATGATTTCAGCCGTAAGGTCAACCGGATGCAACAGGCGTATGTCGGTTTGTACTGCGACATGAGCGGATTGCTTTACTACAAAGCGCTGCTGACGGCGTGTACGGACGTGTCTTTGGATATGAACACCGAATTGCAGATCAAACGGATGGGGAATACTACCGTGCGGCAGGATGAAGTGTCTACCGCACCTTTGTTGTACGAGAGTGTGGCTTTGTTCAATCCGACGAACGGGTTTGCCAGTTTCCTGATTCCGGCTGTGTTGATGCTGGTCATCCAGCAGACGCTGCTTCTGGGTATAGGACTGATAAACGGTTCTGCCCGCGAACGGGCTACGTTGCATACCCAACTGGTTCAAGGGACAGGGAGAGGTACGGTGCGTTTGGTGTTGGGCAAGGCACTGTGCTACCTGATGCTGTATGCTTTGGTGAGCGTGTGGGTGTTGATTGCAGTGCCGCAACTGTTCCATTTGGCTCAAATTCCTCAGGCATCCGACTTGCTGGCGTTTATGGTGCCTTATTTGTTGGCATGTATATTCTTTGCCATGACGTGTTCCATTCTGGTGTACCAGCGTGAGACTTGTATGTTGATATTTGTATTCACCTCCTTGCCCTTGTTGTTCATTTCGGGGATTTCATGGCCGGGAGTGGCTGTGCCCGATTTCTGGAAATATGTATCTTGGTTGGCCCCTTCCACGTTCGGCATCAACGGTTTCGTACGTATCAATACGATGGGGGCTTTATTGGAGGATGTGACATTCGAGTATGTCGGCCTGTGGATTCAGGCTGGAATATATTTCTTGACGGCTTGTGCGGCTTATTATTACATGATAGGCGAGAGCCGGAAAATCGCGAGTAAGCGAGCGCAGACCGAGCTTGCTCAGGCTCTGCCGAGCGAGAGCGATTTATCTAAAAAGGCGGAATCATTAAACTAATCCATATTCATGAAAAAGTTATTTCTGATGGTCATGGCCGTTTGGGCCGGACTTGCAGGGACGGCGGCTGCACAAAATCTTCTTTCTCCCGCCGAGGCTACGGTTTACGAAGGTGACAAACTGGCAGACGAAGGCGCATGGTGCTGGTTTGCCGACCCGCGTGCGTTGCATTATGAGAATGCAAGCGGTACGATAAACAGCAGTTATGTCGGTTATATTGACGTGCATGGGGCTGTGAAGGCCGTGCAGTATGATTTTTTGAAGGGAAGGAGGTCGGAAGTGCTGATACGCTCTTATTTCCAACCGGACGACCATAATAATCCGACGTTTCTGGTACTGCCGGACGAACGTGTCATGATATTCTATTCGCGGCATACCGACGAACCCTGTTTTTATTACCGTATTTCCCAAGTCCCCGGTGACATTACGACGTTGGGCGAAGAGAAGAAAATCCTGACGAAAGACAATACGACCTATCCTTCTCCTTTTATATTGTCCGACGACCCGGAGCATATCTACTTATGCTGGCGCGGTATCCGTTGGCATCCCACCATCGCGCGGTTGTCGTTGCCGGATGAGAACGATGAAGTGCAGATAGACTGGGGGCCTTACCAGATGGTGCAGTCTACGGGGGCGCGTCCGTATGCCAAATACTATTCCAACGGGAAAGACCGTATCATGTTTACCTATACGACCGGTCATCCGGATAACGAAAATCCGAACTGGTTATACCTGAACAGTGTCAACATCAGGACTTTGCAACTGGAAGACGTGCAGGGCAAGGTGTTGTCAACCATTGCCGACGGACCGTTTAAGGTGAACCGTACGGAACAATATGCCGTAGATTACCCGGTAGCGGTCGTGGATCATACACCCGGTGTGCGCGACTGGGTGTGGCAGGTGGCTACCGACAAGCAGGGCCATCCGGTGATAGCCATGGTCAAAATCAGTGGAGACAAGAAGAAACACGATTACTGTTATACGTATTGGGACGGACAGGCTTGGAAGGAAATCTTCTTGGCGCATGGCGGAGGGCATTTCCACCAGACACCGGATATCGAACGTTGTTACAGCGGCGGCATGGCCATAGATCCGGCACATCCCGAGGTGGTGTATTGTTCCGTGCCCGTCAGCGGGGCGTTCGGACGTGTGTATGAGATTGTCAAGTACACGGTGGATGTCCGCAGTGGTGAAGTGAAGGCAGAGCCTGTTACCCGCCATTCCCGTAAGAACAACGTGCGGCCTTACATTCTTCCGGATTCCGAAAGTTCGCCTTTGCGTCTGGCGTGGATGCATGGCGACTATTTCGATTGGATTGTCAGTTCAGCCCGTCCGGGGTATCCCACATCCGTTTACGGCGATTTCCGTTGGGAGGAAGAACCGGTGGACCTGAAAAACGGGTGGATTGCCGGAGAATGCTTTGGAAGCGGCACGGCGTGGATGTCGGGCAAAACGCAAAAGGTGGATGTGCCGCGTGAATGCCGGAAAGGCGATTTCACGTTGTTCGTGGCTGTGGAAGCAGGTGACGAGCCTTTGCACGGAACCGTTTGCCGGGGGGGGAATTGGTCGTGGGAGGCTGATTCCGCTTCGTTCAAACCTTGTTTGACGGTAGGGAAGCAAATCGTCAGGAGTTGTAACGTATTGGGTACGGCTGACAGTTGGTTGCATTATGGGCGCGGGACGAATGGCAAGTGGTACCCGGTGGAGCCGTATTCCCGCTTTACGTTGGCCGTAGTGGCCGAAGGCGGCCGTTTGACCACGTATGTCAACGGCTTGGTAGACCAAAGTATGGAGGGCGATTGTGATTTGCGTGACTTGCTGTTGGATGCTTGCAATGGCCGTATCGGCAGCTATACGGTGTACCATCGTGCTTTGAATCCCGCAGAAATCGCCCGTTTGGATTCTCAATGTCGCTAAGTTCCGCTACTTTAAAATAAAGCAGGATGCGGTTCGGCGTAGTCAAATTAGAAAAACTTCGTTTTTATTTGTCTCTGCGCTCACCTTTCACTACTTTTGTAGCAAAATTATAAAGCATTGGTATCAGTTGAGAAATTAAGAGTGGAGTTCGGGGCGACCCCGTTGTTTCAGGACGTTTCGTATGTCATCAATGACAAAGACCGTATCGCCCTTGTGGGAAAGAACGGGGCCGGGAAGTCCACCATGTTGAAGATTATAGCCGGATTGCAACAGCCCACTTCGGGAACGGTGGCTGTTTCCGGCGGTTCCACCATCGGCTATCTGCCGCAGGTGATGGTGTTGAGCGACGAGCATACGGTGCGTGAAGAGGCGGAACAGGCTTTTTCCCATATCAGCCAAATGCAGGAACGGCTCGACCGGATGAATCAGGAACTGGCAGACCGTACGGATTACGACAGTGAAAGCTACATGGCCCTCGTGGAAAAGTTTACGCATGAGAGCGAGCGTTTTCAGATGATGGGCGGCATGAATTATCAGGCCGAACTGGAACGCACTTTGATGGGGTTAGGGTTCGTGCGCGAGGATTTCGACCGTCCTACCCGTGAGTTCAGCGGAGGATGGCGTATGCGTATAGAGTTGGCCAAGTTGCTGTTGAGGAGACCCGACGTGTTGTTGCTCGATGAGCCGACCAACCATTTGGACATCGAGAGCATACAGTGGCTTGAAAATTTTCTGGCTACCAAGGCCAATGCCGTCGTCTTGGTGAGCCATGACCGTGCCTTTATCAATAATGTAACCAACCGTACCTTGGAAATCTCCTGCGGCCGCGTGTTCGATTACAAGGTAAAGTATGACGAGTACGTGCGGCTACGCGCAGAACGTCGCGAGCAGCAGCTTCGTGCATACGAGAACCAACAGAAAGAAATAGCCGACATCAAGGAGTTTATCGAAAGGTTCCGCTATAAACCCACTAAGGCCGTGCAGGTACAGAGCCGCATCAAACAGCTTGAAAAGATGGTGCCGATAGAGGTTGATGAGGTGGACAACTCGGCTTTGAGGCTGAAGTTTCCGCCTGCCTTGCGTAGTGGCGACTATCCTCTGATTTGCGAAGGCGTGAGAAAGGCATACGGGGAACATGTCGTGTTCCACGATGTGGACTTGACCATCAAACGTGGCGAGAAGGTGGCGTTTGTCGGAAAGAACGGCGAAGGAAAATCTACCTTAGTCAAATGTATCATGGGTGAGATTCCTTTCGAGGGGAATTTGAAGCTGGGGCATAACGTGCAAATAGGTTATTTTGCACAAAACCAGGCGCAACTTTTAGACGGCGAACTGACGGTATTCGACACGATAGACCGTGTGGCCAAGGGAGACATCCGCTTGAAGATACGCGACATATTAGGAGCATTCATGTTCGGCGGCGAAGCTTCCGAAAAGAAAGTCAAGGTGCTGTCGGGAGGAGAACGGAGCCGTCTGGCCATGATTAAACTCTTGCTCGAACCCGTGAACTTCCTGATTCTCGACGAACCTACGAACCACCTGGACATGCGTTCCAAAGACGTGTTGAAGGATGCCATACGGGATTTCGACGGGACGGTGGTCGTCGTAAGCCACGACCGCGAATTTCTCGACGGCCTCGTCTCCAAAGTGTATGAGTTCGGCGGGGGACTGGTCAAGGAGCATTTGGGAGGCATCTATGACTTCTTGCAGCGTAAGAATATCGAATCTTTGAACGATTTGCAGAAACCTTCACTTTCCACATCTTCGACGATGGTTTCTTCTGTGGAGGAAAAAACAGGGGCTTCCAACCGGTTGAGCTACGAACAGCAGAAAGAACAACAGAAAAAAGTCCGTAGGTTGGAGAAGGCGGTGGAACAGTGCGAAGCCCGAATCGGGGAACTGGAGGCCGCAGTGAAAATGCTGGAAGACCAACTGGCCACTCCGGAAGGGGCTGCCGATGTTTCGAACTACGAACGCCATGGCGCGTTGAAAAAGCAATTGGACGAGGCTGTCAATGCGTGGGAAGAGACTTCGTTGGAACTTGAAGAGGCACAATCTTGAATATTCTACAAATACTATCTTAAATGAATGATAAAATGAAACTAAAGCAATTTTTCCCTATGCTGGCCTTTGCTTCTTTGGCATTGGCAGGCTGTGGCGGATCGGTTTCCAAGACGGGAATCGAACTGAGTAATTTGGACCAGAAGGCGAAGCCGGGAGATAATTTCTATCAGTATGCCTGCGGCGGTTGGATCAAGGCTCATCCACTCACGGGCGAGTACTCGACTTACGGGAACTTTGAGGTCTTGATAGAGAACAATAACAAGCAGTTGCGCGACTTGATAGAAGCCATGGCCAAGGGACAGCACGAAGTTGGTACTTTGGAGCAGAAAATCGGTGATTTGTATAACATTGCCATGGACAGCGTGAAGCAGAACAAGGAGGGTTATGCCCCTATCCAAGCTGATTTGGAGGCTATTGCAGCCATCCAGGACCGCAAGGAAATCATAGCCCAGATGGCTAAACTCGGTAGCAAGGGGCTTCCCGGTTACTTCGGCTTCTACATTGATGCCGACATCAAGAACAGTAGCATGAACCTCCTTCAAATCGGGCAAGGCGGTTTGAGCCTCGGTGAGAAAGAGTATTATCTGGACAATGATTCGGCCACGGTGCATGTCCGTGAATCGTTCAAGGCATATATGGAGAAGATGTTCACCTTGTGCGGCTCTACTCCGGAAGAAGCCAAACGTAAGATGGAAGCCGTGATGGGCATTGAAACCCGTATTGCCGTTCCTTCTTATTCGGCCGTGCAGCAGCGTGATCCCGAAGCCAATTATCATAAGATGACGTACGAGGAACTGAAGAAGGACTATTCCGGAATTGATTGGGATGTATTCTTCAGTACGATGGGTATTCTGGGATTGAAAGAAGTCAGCGTAGGACAACCCGAGCCGATTCATGAGGTGGAAAAGATATTGGCCGAAACACCGGTGGAAGACCAGAAAGCTTTCATGGAATGGAAGTTGATCAATTCATCGGCTCCCTATCTCAGCGACGAACTTCGGGCTTGCAGCTTCGATTTCTACGGACGGGTAATGAGCGGAAAACAGCAGGATCGTCCGCGCTGGAAGAAAGCCGTGGCTACCGTGGAAGGCGTATTGGGCGAAGGGTTAGGCGAGAAATATGTAGAGAAATACTTTCCCGCAGCAGCCAAAGAACGTATGGTGAAACTGGTGAAAAACCTGCAAGACGCTTTGGCTGAACGTATCAAAGTACAGGATTGGATGAGCGACGAGACGAAGAAAGTGGCTTTGGACAAATTGGCATCTTTCTATGTCAAGGTGGGCTATCCCGACAAATGGCGCGACTATTCGGGCTTGGAAATCAAGGACGACAGTTACTGGGCCAACATCGTGCGCAGCAATGAGTTCGATTTGGCATATGTCATAGACAAGAAGTTGAACAAGCCGGTCGACCGTGACGAATGGTACATGACTCCGCAGACGGTGAACGCTTACTATAACCCGACGACCAATGAAATCTGCTTCCCGGCCGGTATCCTTCAGCCGCCGTTCTTCGACATGGAGGCCGACGATGCTTATAACTATGGAGCCATAGGTGTGGTTATCGGCCATGAGATGACGCACGGATTCGACGACCAGGGCCGTCAGTTCGACAAGAACGGAAACCTGACCGATTGGTGGGCACCGGGCGATGCGGAACGCTTCGAAGCCCGCGCCAAAGTGATGGAGGATTTCTTCAGCAATATAGAGGTATTACCCGGTTTGAAAGGGAACGGTGCTTTGACTTTGGGCGAGAACTTGGCCGATCACGGTGGTTTGATGGTTTCATATACGGCATTCCAAAATGCAATGAAAGAGAAACCTTTGCAGACGGAAGACGGCTTTACGCCCGAACAGCGGTTCTTCCTGGCTTATGCAAATCTGTGGGCCGGAAATATCCGTGACGAGGAAATCCGCGTACGGACGAAGAGCGACCCCCATTCATTGGGACGTTGGCGTGTGGACGGCGCATTGCCCCATATCGACGCTTGGTATGAGGCTTTCGGTATCACTGAAAAAGATTCGATGTTTGTGCCGAAAGAAAAGCGTGTGACGATTTGGTAAGCCATTCGGCGTAGGCATATATTTTTTAGGCAAGCGGAACGATAAAGATTCTAAATCGTTCCGCTTGTTGCGTTAAAATGGTAGGCGTTTCAGTAAGATTTTGCTAATTTTGCGTGGTCATAGAAACGATAAAACCGATTATACATGCCATTAAATTTACCAGACAGGCTTCCGGCCATCGAGTTGTTGAAGAAAGAAAACATCTTTGTCATCGACAGTTCGCGAGCCTCTTCGCAGGACATCCGTCCGTTGCGCATTGTCATATTGAACCTCATGCCGTTGAAAATTACGACAGAGACCGACCTCGTCCGGCTGTTGTCCAACACGCCTTTGCAGGTCGAGGTCTCTTTCATGAAAGTGAAGGGGCACACGTCGAAGAATACGCCGGTGGAGCACATGAAAGCTTTCTACCGTGATTTCGAGCTGATGAAGGAGGAGAAGTTCGATGGTATGATTATTACCGGCGCGCCTGTAGAACATCTTGACTATGAAGAGGTGAATTATTGGGATGAAATCAAGGAAATTTTCGACTGGGCACGCACCCATGTCACTTCCACCCTCTACATCTGCTGGGCTGCGCAAGCCGGATTATACCATTATTACGGCGTACCCAAATACAAGTTGGACCGGAAGATGTTCGGCGTTTTCAAGCAATATCCGTTGGCTCCCATGCTACCGATATTCCGCGGTTTCGATGATGAGTTTTATATGCCGCACAGCCGCCATACGGAGATTCGCCGCGAGGACGTGCTCCGGGTGCCTGGCCTTGAGGTCATTGCCGAATCTCCCCAGTCCGGGGTGTGCATGGTCATGGCGCGTGGCGGACGGGAGATTTACGTCACGGGACATGCCGAGTACTCCCCCTATACCTTGGATACGGAATACCGTCGCGACTTGGAGAAAGGCTTGCCGATAGACATGCCGGTGAACTATTACTGTCACAATGTGCCGGAGGAAGGACCGTTGGTGACATGGCGTGCCCATGGAAACCTGTTGTTTTCCAACTGGCTGAATTATTACGTGTATCAGGAAACTCCTTACGATATTAATAGTATCCGATGATCAGACAAAGACCAGTAGAGCTTCTGGCTCCGGCCCGCAACGTGGAATGTGCCATGGCGGCAGTGGACCACGGGGCAGATGCCGTGTATATCGGTGCTTCCCGTTTCGGGGCAAGGGCATCGGCGGGCAATTCCGTGGAGGACATCGCCCGTCTGGTGGAGTATGCCCATACGTTCCGTGTCAAAGTGTACGTCACGGTCAATACGATATTGAAGGACGAGGAACTGCCCGAGACGGAAAGGTTGGTGTGGGCGTTGTATCGTGCCGGAGTGGATGCGCTCATCGTGCAGGACATGGCTTTGCTGGAACTCGACCTTCCGCCCATCCCTTTGCATGCCAGCACGCAGATGGACAACCGTACACCGGAGAAGGTGAAGTTCCTCCACGGTTTGGGGTTCAGCCAAGTGGTGTTGGCGCGTGAACTGTCTTTGGCCGAGATTCAGGCCGTGCATGCGGCTTGCGACGTGCCGCTGGAGGTCTTTGTACACGGGGCGCTCTGTGTCAGTTACAGCGGACAGTGCTACGTGTCGCAGCATTGCTTCGGGCGGAGTGCCAATCGGGGAGAGTGCGCCCAGTTCTGCCGGTTGAAGTTCGATATGGTGGACAGCGATGGGCGTATGATAGAACAAGGCCGCCACTTGCTTTCCTTGAAAGACATGAACCGGGGTGAAGATTTGGAACGCTTATTGGATGCGGGCGTGACTTCGCTGAAAATCGAAGGACGTCTGAAGGACGTGGCATACGTGAAAAACGTGACTGCGTGGTACCGCAGCCGTTTGGACGAAATCTTCAAACGCCGTCCGGAGTACCGCCGGGCTTCATCGGGGCAGGTCTCTTTGGCGTTCACACCCTGTTTGGAGAAAAGTTTCAACCGCGGATTCACCCGTTATTTTCTGGATGGCCGTACACCTGATATTTTTTCGTTCCATACGCCCAAATCGTTGGGTGAAGAAGTGGGGACGGTGAAAGACATCCGTGGAAAATGTATCGTCGTGTCCGGAGTCAAGCCGTTTGCCAACGGTGACGGACTGTGCTTTTTGGACGAGCAGGGCAACTTGCAGGGATTTCGCGTGAACCGTGTGGAAGCCAATAAGATTTATCCGGCGGAAATGCCGCGTGTCCGTCCTCACGCCCGTCTGTACCGCAATTTCGACAAGGCGTTCGAGGACGTGTTGTCCCGTCCGTCCGCTGTCCGCAAAATCCGGGTGGAATGGACGTTGGGCGAGTATGCCGAGGGCTTCACGTTGGAGGTGCATGACGAGGACGAGGTGTCGGTCGCCGTGGCTTTTCCCTATCCCAAAGAGAAGGCACGCAGCTCGCAGGTTGAAAACATCAAGGTACAGTTGTCCAAGTTGGGAAATACGCCGTTCGAGGCGGGCGGAGTAAAGATTCGTCTCCTTTCCGACTGGTTTATCCCTTCTTCCGTATTGGCCGATTGGCGCAGGACGTTGGTTGGGCGGTTGTTGTCGGCACGTAAGATGAATGAACCGCGAGAGGTGCGCCTCCTTCCGACGGCCTTTACACGCAGCCGGGATGAAAAGCAAGGGAAGGCTCCGGTGCGGTGGGTTCCGGAAGAGGTGACGTATCTGGCCAATGTGATGAACCGTAAGGCGGAGGATTTCTACCACCGGCAAGGAGCTGTGCGCATCGCTCCGGCTTTTGAGGAACGGGAACCTGCCGGTGCCGTACTGATGTTTTGCCGCCATTGCCTGCGTTACAGCATGGGGTGGTGCCCGCGCTATGGAGGAGGGAAGTCCCCCTTCCGGGAACCGTATTATTTGGTCTCGTCCGACGGACGTCGTTTCCGTTTGTCTTTCGACTGTAAAGCCTGCCAAATGAAAGTCTATGCCGATGCGGAAGAGTAGCTTTTTTCTGATTTGCCTGTTGTTAGGCAGTTTGTTGTCGGCCGGTTGTTATTACCAGAAGCCCGATTATTCCGACGAATGGGATTTGACGGAGAAACGGAAGGATTCGCTTGATTTTGAGGCTTCCCATCATTATAACCGGAATTATAATTTCGTGGTGGTGGGAGATTCGTTGTGCCTGCAAACCGTCCATCCCGTCCATAATCCTGTGCATGCCGGTGTGCCGGAAGACACCGTGGCTGTATTTGCGGACGACCGTCTCGTCGTGGCTGAAGTCATGATTGTACCGGAGGACTCGGTGGATTCGGTTTGGGTGAAAGTAGCCCGCGACCAGTCTACCATGGGGTGGGTGCATGAGCAGGATTTACTGGCGCGGGTCGTTCCGGATGATTCCATTTCGCGGTTTATCCATGCCTTCAGCAATACGCACCTGATATATTTCCTGTCCGTTTTAGGCGTGCTGTCAGTGCTATGGTTAGTACGCCGCATGCGTCGCAAGCGTTTCCATATCGTGCATTTCGACGATATCGGAAGTTGTTATCCTACCTTGCTTTGCCTGACCTTGTCCGGCGCTGCTACGCTTTATGCCAGTATGCAGAATTTTGTGCCTGATACGTGGACGGAGTTTTATTTCCACCCGACGCTCAATCCTTTCGGATTGCCGTTTATTTTGGGCTTGTTCGTGGCTTCCGTGTGGCTGATTGTCATTCTGGCCATAGCGTCGGTGGAAGACGTTTGCCGACAACTTCCCTTTCAGGAAGCCATGCTGTACTTGTTTGCTTTATTAGGCGTATGTGCCGGGTGTTATCTCTTCTTTTCGCTCACTACGTTGTATTATCTCGGCTATCCTTTTTTCTTGTTTTACGTCGGTTGGGCGTTACAGCGTTATTTCCGTTATGCCCGTTGTCCTTACGTTTGCGGACGTTGCGGGGCCAAGCTTCACAGCAAGGGGCGTTGCCCGCGTTGCGGTGCATGGAATGAATGACCGGTATGCCTTATCCGGAGGGGGTTAGAAATGCAGGCTGACATCCACTCCGAACTGTAACGGATTGCCCCGTTGTCCGAATTTCAGGTTGCGGGTGGTAGCGGCCGAAGTAAAAAAGAAAGCGTCGTAGTCCGTATCCGTCAGGTTTTTGCCCCAGATGTCGATGCGTACAGAGCCGAAATCCAAACCGGCATGGGCGTTCAACAGCGCGTAAAACGGTTGGTGGAAAGCGTTGTCCTCGCTCCAATAGATTTTTCCGGCTCCCGTGGTATTCACGCCGAAGAAATAGCTTTTTATCTTATGGTGTTCCAAAGGTTGTTCGTATTCCACACCTGCCGCGAGCGTGTGCATGGGGACAAAAGGCACATGGTTTCCGTCATAATTCACCGCCTCTTGCGCTGTTTCCGTCCGGGCTTCCTGCGCTTCATAGCGTTTGAATACGGAGTGCGTGTAGCCGTATGACGCATGCCACGTCAGGCGGTTGTCCAACCATCCGCCGCGCAGTCCGATTTCCGTACCGCAACTCCGTCCCCGTCCGGCGTTGACCATGACACGCCCCAATCCGCTGCTTACGAATTTGGAAATCTGTTGGTCGTACACGTCCATGTAGAACACGGCGGCATCCAGTTGTATCTTGCCGTCCGAGAACGAGAAGTGTCCGCCCGCCTCATAATTATAACTGTATTCCGGTTTGAAGCGGGTTTGTGCCGGCGTTCCGGAAAACTCCTCCTGTGGAATTTGGTGGACAATCATCTGTTTTACGGCTTCCGGCATGTGGTCGTACATCGGCCCGTCCAACGTCTCCGCCGTCTTGTTCTTGACGGAGCGCATCATCCGGCTTTTCAAATCGCCTTGTACCAGGTCGCTGAACATCTGTACGTTGTACCCTCCGCTGCGATAACCCTTGCTCCAGCTTACGTACACGTTGTTTTGCGCCGAAAAATGGTATTGCAAAGCCACTTTGGGTAACCACTGCACGTAATCGTGTTTTAAACTGCCCCGGAAACGGCTGTCATCCGACAGGCCTTCGAGGACGAGCGGCATCATGGGAGAAGTAAGCTCTACACCGTAGTCCATGCAGCCGCCGTAATCGTAGTCCAGTCTCATCTTTTCATATTCCACGCGCAGGCCGGCTACAAGGCTCAGCCCTTCCGCCCCGAACAAGTCGTTGAACGTGCTTTGGTGGAAAGCGGCAAGGTCGGTGGTCGGGGTGTCGAAAGCCCCGTCGGCCACGTAGGGAGAGACGGGCATGTCCAATGTAAGTCCCATTCCCATCGGGCTGATGGCTGCGTTGGCCTTGTCGAACACGGTGTTCATGAACTCACGGGTCAGGGATACCGGACTTTCCGTACGTAAAGCCTGGTGCATGGCGTAGATTCCGCCGGTCCATTCCCAACGGCGGTTGTTGCGGCTTTTGAAAGTCAGTTCTTCGCTCCAGGAGTTGATGCGTTGCTTTTGTGTCAGGCTGAAATAGTCCGCGTCCGTGAAATCCTGATCGAGCGTCATGTTGTCGTTCAGGTTTTGGTAGGCCGTGACGGACGACAGGATAAACTTGTCAGCGGTATATTGTGCGTTGAGGCTGCTGTTCAGCAGGCTTCGGCGGTAGAATGAAGGACGGTTGTAGAGGATACATCCTATACGGTCGGGACGAGATTCTTCTCCTTCGGTGACACCCAAATAGCGGTAGGGATAACCGCGATCTTCACGATACGAATAATCGGTAGAGAAGTCCAGTTTCCAGGCCTCTGCAGGAAGATAAATGACACGTACGCGTCCGCCTCCCGTTTCGCTTCCTCCTACCGTTTCATGCCGGGTGACGTTTTCGAAGAATCCTTCCGAATGCTTATAAAATCCGCTCAAGGCGTATGCCATCCTGTGGCTTGTCTTTTGGTAATGCGATGCCGACAACTGGTAACCCTTATCTTTTACCGAAGTCCCCAAGTGGATGTCCGTGCCCTGATAATGGAACGGGTTGCGGGTAAACACGCGGAGCAGGCCGCCCATGGCATTCCGTCCGTACAGTGTGGCCTGCGGGCCGCGCAACACGTCCACGCGTTCCACGTCCAGCAATTCAATGTCGTAGGCACTTTTGTCGGCATATCCCACGTTGTCCACGTACAATCCTACGGCCGGAGTATTGATGCGCGAACCGATGCCGCGGATGTAAGCCGCCGAGGTCAGACTACTGCCGTAATCCGGCATGTAGAAGTTCGGTACGAAAGCCGAAAGTTCCTTCAGCGAAGCAGTATGTTGGTCGTCTAATGCCGTCCGGTCGAAAAGGGAGACGGCGATGGGAGCCTGTCGTAGCTTGCCGGTTTCTTTGGGAGAATATACGATGACCACCTCTTCGATGTCTTTTACTCGTGCGCTGTCTTCTGCCGTTTCCTCGATGGGGAGCGCGTATGAGGGTACGCCCGAGAGGAATAATACTGCTGATATGATACTCAATCTGTCCATCCGTGGTTTTTGTTTCGGGATGCAAAGTTACGATGAATCGTCGGGTGGGGCAATCCTTATTTATTAGGATTTTCCGTCAGGGCATGGTCTCTCCGTGGGAGAGAATAAAGTCATGTTTGTATGTTCTTTTCTTTACACCATGAGCCAAGATACCTCTGTTTATTCTTGTTTCTCTCTTATTTTTTAGCCTCGAATAGCTGTTAATAAATTTATATTTTTGTTTCCAACATCAAAATAAGCTCCGCTTTGTGCGCATATTCCTCCCTTTCTCCAATTTTTATGAAGAAGAAAATTTTTCATTCGGCTGAGAAAACATTTTTTTTCTCCGCAGAAATCCTGATTTTTCTCCGCATGAGGCGGAACATTTGGGAGCCAAACGGGATAAAAATGTGCTGAAAACCCCGATTTTTCTTCTAATTGATGGAGAATGAGATACAAAAAACGAATGTCATTTTGTCAGCAGAACGTGCCGAAGGCTGACACATGGCAGCACGTCCTGCGGACGAAATCTGCCCGGACCGTACAGATTGCAGGTGTGCGGAAGCGAAAGGGATACAATGTGTTTTGCGTCCGGCGCGTGAGAATCGCTCCGGTTCCGCCGCGCCGGGTTTGGGGTGGAAATACGCGAATCTCGGGTAAGGTTGTGTGGGGACAAAGAGATGGTGACATGAAAGTTTGTTTAATGTTTTGCTTGAGTATAATACCTGTTTATGAAAAGTGGTCTTAAAGCTAAAATAAACGCCAAAAATCCGGCCTTCAAAATACGATGCAAATTCTTTTTTTGACGAGAAAATCATAACTTATACATATTCAGTTAAATAACGAATTTTCAATATCTCAAAATGCAAACTCAAATATTTGGAATTTGCTCAAAAGCATGCTTAACTTTGCGATGTGAGAATTAAATATATGTCGAACATGAATAAAAGTATTGCCTATGGAATAAAAAAATGAATGTAATGTAGAGTATGGAGTAAACAGATTTTTCAAAACTAAAAAATTAAAACAATGAAAAAAGTAAAATTTAAAGTTGCCATGTCAATGATCATGGCTGTAGTGGCAGGTTTTGTCTTGGTTGTGGGTTGTATCCAAGATGAAGAAAGTGCCTTGATTGCTGAAAAAAATGATTTCCTGAATTTGGAAAAAGCCGCATCGGCTATTGAATTTATGCCGTTGAATACAGTACCCGAATGGGTTAAAGACAGAGTGTCAGGAAAAGAATATGAGGCATGGGTGCGTTTAAGTTCCCGATATGAGATTGATTATTCAATCTTGACTCAGACGCTTACAGATGAGCAAAAAAATGAGTTGTATCAATATATTGATACGTTGTGGATTCAGTCTCAAGATAGTGTGGGGCAAAGGTCTTTGGGATATTTTACGGTTGCCGCCCAATCTGTGTTTAAAAGAATAGAGACTCGGCAGAATTCTGAAACAGGTAAAGAGGTTCATGGAGAAAAGGGGCCTATTGTAATATATAAAGTAAATGGTGCGGGTGAAGCTTCGGTCAAAGCGACGGTGAGTTATACGGTGAATCAAAGTAAAACGAAAATACTGAGGGCTTCTGCCAAAGTTTATAAGGATGGACCTGCAGCAAGGGATTTGAGTTGTTCATCTTCTGTAAATATTGAAGGGCGGGGAGTGACTGTAAACTGTGCAGGTACTTTGGTTTATACTGTGGGACACGGTAACCTGTCTTCTGATTTCAATAAAAGTGTAAAGGTTCTTATATTGTAGCAGTCATGAGAAAAGTTGTATTATTATTGTTTGTGCTTTGGGGGCAAATGTGTTTGGCTCAGGGTGGGGCTGTTTCAAAGTCCGGGGAGTCATTGGACAAGGAGACCGGTTCTTCTTTCTGTCCCCTTGATTCGATACCGGATTGGGTAAAAGAAAAAACAACCCAAAAAGAATACGAATTGTGGAAAAAGGCATCCCGATATTACCAAGTGGATTATTCCGTATTGCAAAAAGACTTGTCCAAAGACCAGAAACGCAGGCTTTATGAAAGTCTGGAGGAAGCCTGTGAAAAGATGGAAGTTTGCGGGAAGCAGGAAGGGGTGGATGAAATGCTCACTTTTGCGCTACCTGCACCAATAGATTCTACGATCGTGTGGAATACGTGCAGTTACGTGAAAATAGATGAAAATCTGTCTTTCCGGAAGATTGAAGGAGTCGTGTTCCATTCAAAGGACTATCCCGAAGCCCAAGTGAAAGTGATTGTGTGGTGTGTGTACGACAAAGCCAAAAACAGCGTGCAGGTCATAAAAGAAGATATGCAGAAAGCAGGGCAGGCCATCGAAGTGAATGGTTCCCATACTGTCGGTTATGACTCGGCGAACGGTCGTCTGTATGGTTCTTGCGGAGGCTCTTTGGTATATTGGGATGAGCATAAGGCTTATCAGAGCGAGGATTTCCACAAGGGATATAACATCCCATTGAAATAAGCTTCTTGCTTCACTCCTTTCAGATACGGTCCGCTTCGATGTACCCGTTCATGACCGCATAGATGGTGAGACCCGATACGGAACGGACATTGAGTTTCTCCATAATGTTCTTGCGGTGGGAGATGACAGTTGTAGTACTGATGCACAGGCGGTCGGCAATTTCTTTGTTGGTCAATCCGCGCACGATGAGCGTGAGTACCTCGATTTCACGGGTGGAAAGGCCGTTGGGGTCGCCCGGAGAAGTACTTGCCAGATGAGGGTGGTTCATATTTTGCGGGAGGTGTCGGCCATGTGCGTGCGCATGCTGTTGCAGTTGTAGCAAAGCACGTACCATGCTGTCTTCGCTTTGATAGATGTTCAACGTATGGAAATGCGAGGTTTGAGGGGTACCGGCCGTCCCGTTAGTCAGCACGATGGTCTTTTCTTTTCGCTCAATGAAGAATGCACTATGTTCCAAAAGGGTTTGGGCCGAGATAAAATAGTGGAAATACATGTCCGGTGTGTCGCGGACCAACTGCTCGAAGCTGTTGAATGTACGGACGGTAGCCATGGGCATCATCCGTTCGATAAGTCCCCGCAGCCCCATGCAGGTCAGTGTATTGGCGTCTATTATGGCTATTTCGGGGGATGGTTTCATGTTTGCAGGATGTATTCCGAGACAAAGTTACTAAAACTATTTATATAAAAAGGAAAGGAGACGAAACAAAATTCTCCTTTCCTGAGTAGATGTCATCTTGTATATTTCCGTTTAATGGCGCAATTCATAAAAAGCCTCGTCTATGTGACGGGCGCGGTTGGGAGTGATGTCTAACTCCATATCCTCCAAAAGGATAGCTTTAGGCGAAATGATACCAAGACCTTTTCCTCCTGCGGGATCAAGGTTATAGACGTTCTCTTCTTTTGAAATGGCATGCATGCGCTTGAATTGTTCGCGTGAAGGAGAGTTGTAGTTTCCTTCTACAAGTTCTTCCTTGCCGGTGCTCAAGTCTACGCGAATCAACGCGTAGGGCGATGTCCTGTTCTTTCTTATGATGTAGGTGTGTTCCAAGCCCGCTTTTTTGGCCGCTTTAAGAAAACGTTTGTAAAGTTTGCTATAAGGGACGGGGCGGTTGGACGTGACACGGAAAACACCGGCTGTGTAACGTGTTTCCAAGGTCCGGCTTAATCCGTCGAAATGTTCGTTGCCGGTTGAAGCCGGACAGCCCAAGGAAGGTGTCCTGCCCGTCAGCATGTGCTTCAGTATTCCTTTTTCTATAATGGGCAAAGTTTTCGGTTTCGTCCCGTCCGCGTCCACTTGACGGTAGCCCAACAGCTTCACACCATTATAAACGGAATCGTTGCCCAACTGGCATACCGATAAGGCCGGGGGAAAGACCTGTTTACCCAGATAGCGGTGTTTCCGGTCTGATTGGTTCCGGATAGAGATCCAGTATGAATGGGAGTAATCGGCAATCTTCTCCGCCAACAGCTCCATGGCGGCATCGTCTTCGTATAAAACCGGGCCTATGTACAAATCTTCCACAGCCTTGGCCTGGCTTTTCTGTTGCATGTATTCAGCAAATCTGTGCAGCTCGCCTATGAGCGCGTCTTCGGACGGAAGGTCGTTGATGCCACCTACGTGCAACCTGTAATACTCGGTCTTTACCTCATTGCCGTCTGTTTTTATGCTGGCACGTGCGGTAATGTGGAATACGGTGTCGGGTTGCAGTATTTTTTGCCCCTCAGACGTGAGACGGTAATAGTCCACACGCTTCTGGTAAACTTTGACACAATGGTTGAACAGTTCCGGATAGTCTGAAAACACCTTTGACAGCCGGTTGGACAGTTGCTCCATATCCGTCACGGGACAGGGAATCGTGAGTGCGGAAGGGCCTATCCACACGGCAGGAGGCATTCTCTTGAACTCCGGCACAACCGCATTGTCCGCCGGTTTAGGGTTTTGTTTCAGGTGCGTCCTCTTGTTGTCAAGCCTTTGGACGGCACCCTGATAAGCTATTTCGCTTTTTGACCGAAAGGCATCGCGGATTCTGTCATATCCGATTTCGTCGGGAATGTTTTGCGGGTGATGCTCTACGCCAGTGTCGTTTGTCACAAGCGAATCGCCCAAAAAAATATGTACGGAGATACTGTTCTTGACATTTCCTTTTCTTTTGTTGACGCATACGCCTCCGGACGATTCCGTTCCGGATGTGTGTTTTCGTTCCAAAACATAGTTGACAAACAGGGGGACGGTGTTGTGTCGGGTTGCCAGTTCATGGCATACATGTGCCATCTCGTCCTCCATGGCCTTGAAGATGAGGGAACTGTCAGCCATGGCTCCCGTGTTTTCAGCCTCTGTCGTCTTCGGCGGGCTTATAAGGTCTTGTTTGCTTTTTATGATGGCTTTCTGTCCTTGGGTCTCGATTTGGGACACATAGACCATGGGCGATGTGCCCGAGACGGGGATGGAGCCGGATTCGGAACCGCAGAACCCGGTGAACAGCTCGCTTTCTCCTCCTGCCGCCTTGATTTGCGAGAACATGGACAAGGGGGTGCCTATCAGCGAGACACCCCGTACCAGTTGGTCGTCCCGTCCGTCGGCAAACACCCGGTAGACTTCAATCGGACTGACATTGAACGCATTGATGGCATTGGCCTTTCCTCGGGTCGTAAATCCTCCTTTTACCGTGCGGAAGTAATAGCCGTATTCTTTGCCTTGACGTTTTAACTCCTCTATCAGTAGGTTTCTCAGTTGTGTTTCGGAATAAGGTGCGGTCGTTTCTACGATGAGGTTGGATTGGCGGGGATTCGGGTCACGGTCGTTGGCCGCACGGCCGTGCCCGTTGCTTCCTGTGAATTCTTTTACGGGGGTCCGGCTCATCAGGTATTGCCGGAGATAACCGTCTTTCACGCAGTCCACACGCTGTCCTTTTACTCCCTCGTCGTCGTAAAGGTAATGGCCGCTCAATGCTTTTCCTTGGTATGTGGTCAACGTGGGATCCAGATACAGTTGGAAAGAATCAGGCAAGATGCGTTGGTTCAGCATTCCGCTGATTTCGTTGTTGACCGATTCCCGCCGTTTGCCTTCCAGACGATGCCCGAGCACTTCGTGGAAGAATACGGCACTGGCTTTGCCGGAAAGAATGGCCGGGCCGGTATAGGCTTCTGCCATGGGAGCCTTGCCCAGGGCTTCGGCACGTATGGCCAGGTCCCGTACCTTGTCTTCCAATTCGGTCGGAGTCGGCAAGTCTTTCTCTGAATAGGCAAAGATGTCTTCATATAGCGGACAGGGTGTCCCGTCGTCCGCTTCTGCTACCGCTTCCAATATCAGCCGATAGGCTTTACGGTTCTGTGCTATCACGGTTCCTTCCGTATTTACGATGGTGGTACGTTGGAGGGAATAGTCTAAAAAGACCTTGCCCGAAGTCAATTCGTAGTCTTTGAATAAGCGACTGGCATCATTGATATATTTTTGGAACCTCTCCTTGTCTATGCCGGTTTCCGCCTCAGAGTATGGTCTTTCGTAGTAAGTTTCCACAGCCGACGGGGCAAATGTCGGCACAGAATCCAGTTCCGTGACGTTTGTCTTTTGGCTTGCCTTCATTTGTTGGTAGATTTTCACGGCTGCTTCGTAACGTTCCAATATCCCGTTCCAAACCACTTCTTTGATGACCGGTATGGCATCGCAGTCCAAAGGTAAGCTTGTTGACGGACGTTCGTATGGAAACCTGCTACTGGGTCTGTTTTGAGCCAGATAGGCAAAGTTGTCCAAGTCCGGGCTTCCTACCCTTACTTGTGGAGTGAGGATGCGCGTATGGTTCTCGTCCATTGAAGACAGCCCGAAATCACTGCTTAGGAAAAGCCGCTTATTGTCGACGACCCTGAGCGATATGAAGTATGCCGGAGTTTCCTTGTTCTTTAGTTTGTCAAAATAGAATTGTACTTCGTTGCGCAACACGTTGACGAGCGTATCGTGAGCATAGCTTTCGGCATGGGTGTTGCATGCGAATGATATATAGGAGAAAACGAATAATAGCAGATGTTTCTTGTTCATGGCGAAAAGGGATAAAAGGTTAAAGACCATATTCGTCAGTAAATGTACATAACATTACTTATAATTGCAAACAAATCTTTATAGTTTTGTGGTAGAAGTTTTCTCCCGCCGGATCGTTTGGAACTTTCCGCATACCTACCCCGGAGTTTTGCAAAAAAGATCCTTCATCCTTCAGGTCATATGGCAATCCTTTCATTACCTTGTGGTTATGAGCTGAAAGATATTTCAGGCATCTTTCAGCCACGCTTCATTTCGTTTGGCGCAGAACGGAAAATCGTTTGGCTGAGAATGAAAAATCGTTCGCCTGAGAATGAAAAATCATTCGGCTGAGAACTTTTTACCGCTTTCCGCAATGAAAGAAAGCTGAAAGATGCCTGAAATATCCTTCATTCCGTAATATATTATAGCACAATATGTTATCGTATAACCTGAAGGATGAAGGCTCTTTTTTGCAAAACCTTGGGGAGTGTGTGGGGAACCGGATTTGTGGATGCCGGAGCACCTATACGAAAATAGGAGGAAAAGTATGCTTGCCTTTCCTCCTATCTTATTTTCTTTTTAAATTGGTTTTCAAACTAAGGTGCATTGCACTTAACATGCTGCACCGGCATTCAGGTTTTTGTTACCGAACAACATTGAAGTACTTGAACCCAAGAACTTACCGTTGTTCTTCTTTGAACCCATTGCAACTGCCATAGCTACTACGACCGCTGCGATAATCATTAATCCTGTCATAATCTTTTTTCCTTTCTTTTTAATCTAACAATCTTTTACCTAAACATTGCTCCTTCACGGAGCTAAATACCTAAAAACTAAATATCTTTTGTTCCTTATGACACTACAAAGGTACGGCTATTCTCCCTGCAAAACAAGTAAAAGGTCATTTGTTATCATTTAAATGCCCTTTTCTTGATATAAATCAATGAAAAGACCTTGAGATACTGATTTTTTTAATAACTTTGCAACGTTTTGTTCCGCCCGGCCTATGGGAAAGCCCTTTCAGGCCGGCGGATGAAAAGGGAATCGGGTGGAAATCCCGGACAGTCCCGCTGCTGTGAACTCATTGTGCGGTTTGTTTCAAACCTCAAGCCACTTCCTTATATATAATAAGGTGGGAAGGCCAACAAGCCGGAGTAAGTCAGAAGACCTGCAAAACGTAGTCATGCCGGAATCTCCGTGGGATGGGAGGAAGGTGTCGTGAGTGAAGAATGAAGAATATAAATGGGCGTATACAAGGAATCTCATAAAATGAGAGGATGGTTGCTTGTGTCATTTTGTATGGAGGCTGTGTTCGTGCTCGCACAAAATGGTGCAGACAGCGTAGATGTGGGGCTAAAACAGATGAAAGGCCTGACGGTGACCGAGAAGGTTTTGCCTGCCGCCGTACGTTCGGGTGCTCCTGTGCAGACGCTTGATAAGGCGGAACTGGAGCGTATGGGCGTGTTAGACGTGTCGGATGCCGTACGTCATTTTTCGGGAGTGACCTTGAAGGATTATGGCGGCGTGGGAGGATTGAAAACCGTTTCCGTACGCAGTCTGGGTGCGCAGCATACTGCCGTGCTCTACGATGGTGTAGCCATAGGGGATTGCCAGTCGGGACAGGTAGACATCTCCCGTTTTTCGTTGGATAATGTTTCTTCATTGACGTTGACTATCGGGCAAAGCGACAATATTTATCAGACAGCACGCATGTTGGCTGCTGCAAGTGCATTGAGCATCGAAACGAGCCGGCCTGATTTTGAAAACCGGGATTTCAGTCTTTCGGCGAAGGTGAAGACGGGGTCTTACGGTTTGGCCAACCCGTCATTGTTCTATGCCCATCGGTTCACATCGCGTTTGTCTTGTTCTCTTTACGGAGAATATTTGCGTGCCGACGGGAATTATCATTTTACGATGATGAACCTGACCAAGCCGATAGAAGGGAGGCGTAACAATAGCGACATCGGGGCATACCGTGCGGAGGTGAATCTTTTTGCCCGTTTGACGGAACGCCAGGATTTGGATGTGAAAGGGTATCTGTTCGATTCCCGTCGCGGATTGCCCGGCAGTGTGGTGTATGACAACCCTTATGCGGCCGAGCGGCTTTACGACCGAAACTATTTCGGACAGTTGAGGTATGAAAACCGTTTTTCGGAGAAGTGGAAGCTGAAAGCTTCGGGTAAGTTCAATTATAGTTGGAATAAAGATACAGACAAGAAGGCTGCCGGACCGACGGAAGACCGTTTCAGGCAGACGGAGACCTACCTGACCGCCACGTTGTGGGCGATGCCGGTGAAAAACCTTTCTTTTTCGTTGGCGCAGGATTTTGTCTATAATGATTTGGCCACGACATTGAAGGAGTGCCAATACCCGGAACGTTATACCAGCCTGACGGCCTTTTCTGCGCAATATCGTCATCCGCTTTTTCAGGTGACGGCATCCTTGCTGAATACATTCATTACCGAACGGGTGGCTTTAGGGCGGGCGGCCGACGACCGTAAACGGCTTTCCCCAGCGGTGAGCCTGACGTGGCGGCCTGTGAAAAAAGCAAGTTGGCGTTTGCGCGCGTCTTACAAAGACATATTCCGTGTCCCGACTTTCAATGACCTCTATTATCTGCTCATTGGGAACAGCCGCTTGCGTCCGGAAAAGACGCGCCAATGGAACGTAGGGACAACTTGGGCCGGACGTATGGGGCGTGTGGCGGATTACGTGAGTCTTTCCGTGGACGGCTATTATAACGAGGTCGACGACAAGATAGTGGCGGTGCCTACGATGTTCGTGTGGAAGATGTCCAATGTCGGCAAAGTGGAGACGTATGGCGTGGATGCCAACCTTGCTGCGGAATGGACTTTGGCGAAAGCCTGGAATCTGGGGATGACCGCTGCTTATAGCTTCATGCAGGCGGAAGACGTGACGAAACGCAGTAGCAAGTTGTGGCGTCATCAGATAGCCTACACTCCGAAGCATTCAGGGGCTGGCGGTTTGGTGCTTGAGACCCCTTGGGTGAACGCGGCCTACAATGTGGCGTGGTCTGGAGAGCGTTACCGCTTGCCCCAAAACAAGGAAAGCAACTTGATTGACGCGTATGCCGATCATAGCGTCTCTTTGTACCGGGTGTTCCGGTTCAAGGGGCATCAGTTGCGCCTGCAGGTCGATGCGGTGAATCTGGGGGGGAAGAACTATGAGGTGGTACGTTACTACCCCATGCCCGGACGGAATTTCAAAGTAGCGATAACATATTCATTATAAACTTTTAAAAACGAGAAAATGAAATTGAATTGGTGTAAATTGGCCATTATGGCTTTGGCGTTGGGTGTTTTCACTGCTTGTAGCGAAGATGACGAACCAAACGGTGAAGGTCCGGGTACGGAAACCGGAGGAGGTGACGATACTACCGGTGGTAGTGGAGACAATACAGGTGGAGAACCGGTAGTCACTTTGGGGGCTTATGTGTTGAATACCGGAAATTGGGACGGAAATGATGCCGGTATCCAGTATCTGGATTTTCAGACCGGAGAGTTGAGTGAGGATCTTTATGCGGCTGCCAATGGTGAAGGGCTTGGCGACTTGGGACAAGACCTTTGTGTATATGGTTCGAAAATATACGTGACGGTGAGTAACTCCTCAAAAGTGGCCATCATGGACCGGAATTGCCGTTTGCTGAAATCTATATCCGTAACGGCCAGCGACGGTACCCCGATAAATCCCCGTTATATGACAGCATACGAAGGTAAGGTTTATTTTACGGCATACGACGGAACCGTGTCGCGTATCGATACGACATCCATGTCTGTTGATGGCAAGTTGAATCTTATAGATGCCGGGGCGCAAACAGGGTATGACCATCCCGAAGCCATTACGGCAGCCAATGGAAAATTGTATGTCAATATCTCCGGTTACGGAAGTGGCAAGTGGCTGTCTGTGGTCGATGTCGCATCTTTCACCAAACTGAAGGACATTGAAATCGTGCTTAATCCCTATACCCAGTGTATCACGGCTGAGGATGGCTACGTATATTTTGTTTCGAACGGGAATTATGCCGGAAAGCCTTCTTTGACTCCTGAACAGTATGTCTATGGTACGATGCAACGTCTCGATCCGGAAACAGACCAAGTGGAACAGGTGTGCCACGCCACTTATATCGCCAATGCCGGAGACAAGATGTACATCCTTTATTCAGAGTATTACTTGCCCGAGGTAGCTCGTGCGTATGTCCGTGATTTAAAGACCGGAGCGGAGAGCGAGTTTATCGATATGGCAGACCTACAGAGTGCCAACGGTTTGGCTGTTGATCCAGCATCTGGCGATGTGTATGTGTTTGACGCACCTTACGGTGCTGCTTCCGACGTTCATGTTTACGGTGCGGACGGAACGTTGAAGCGTACGTTCGAGGCTGGCATGTCTACGTCCAAGATGGTGTTTGTCACAAAGTAAAGTGATGAAAGGAAAATACTTTTTTCACTGGTTGTTGGCCGTCCTGCTTTTTTCCGCTTGCGGAAGAGGAAGCAAGACGGCTTCCTTTTTGGGCGAGGGCGGCGACACGTTGGATTTGAAGTATGCGGAGAACCTGAAGATTGTGTCTTACGACGATTACCGGGTGGCTACGCTGAGAAATCCGTGGGATACGTTGGAAATACTGCACACGTATGTGCTGGTCGGGCGCGACGAGCCTTTGCCCGACAGTCTGCCGCAGGGGACGGTCGTGCGCGTGCCGTTGCAGAAAGCCGTCATTTATTCGTCTGTGCATTGCGGGTTGATGGAAGAGTTGGGAGCACTGTCTGCCGTGGGTGGAGTGTGCGACCTCCGGTATATCGACTTGCCTTACGTCAAGGAAGGATGCCGCACGGGGCGTATCGCGGATTTGGGCAGTGGGATGAACCCGGACATCGAGAAGCTTATGGCGTTGCATCCCGATGCCGTGATGCTTTCTCCGTTTGAAAACAGCGGGGGATATGGCCGGTTGGGCAAGTTGGACATTCCCATCATCGAATGTGCCGATTATATGGAAACCTCTTCGTTGGGGCGTGCCGAATGGATGCGTTTCTACGGCCTGTTGTTCGGTAAGGCTGCCGAGTCCGATTCTTTGTTTGCTCGGGTGGAGGCCGATTACCTCCGGTGGGCCGGTAAGGTGGCCGACATAGAAGACAAGCCTGCCGTGTTTGCCGATTTGAAGTCCGGCGCCACGTGGTATGTACCGGGAGGGCGCAGTACGGTCGGACGGACGTTTGCCGATGCCGGTGCCGACTATGTTTTCAGTGATTTGAAGAACAGCGGATCGTCTCCCCTGAGCTTTGAGACGGTGTATGAGAAAGCGAAAGATGCCGACATTTGGCTGATTAAATACAACATGCCGGAGGATAAGACCTATCGGGACCTGAAAAACGATTATGCGCCATACGCCGGATTCCGGGCTTTCCGTGAACGGCGTGTGTACGGCTGCAATACCGGGAGGGTGCCTTACTATGAAGAAACGCCCTTCCATCCCGAATGGTTGCTGGAAGATTTGATAAAAATATTCCATCCGGACGTGGCAAAGGCGGAAGGTGGCAGATATTTTCGTAAATTAGCGGACTGAAAAAGATGATTCCGGTGGAGCGTAAAGGATATGTGTGCGGAGGAATATTGGTCGTCGTCATTTTAGTGTTGGTGGCGGCTAACCTGCTGCTCGGTTCGGTGGACATTCCGGCCGGAGCGGTCTGGGGCGCGTTGACGGGCGGGACGGTGGAAAACGAAGCCTGGTCGTTCATCGTGTGGGAATCCCGCGTGCCTTTGTGCGTGACGGCCTGGTGCTGTGGGGCCGCCTTGGCCGCCTCGGGCCTGATGTTGCAGACGGTGTTCAACAACCCGTTGGCCGACCCGTCGATTTTGGGTATCAGTTCGGGGGCAAGCCTCGGGGTGGCCTTGGTCATGTTGGCCGGAGGCGGAATGGTGTCGGCCGGCACTTTTTCTTTTTCCGGTTTTCTGGCAGTGGTGGCCGGTGCTTTCGCCGGTGCCGTGTTGGTCATGGGAGTGATTCTTTTTCTTTCCACGCTGATACGTAGCAGCGTCATGCTGTTGATTGCCGGCATCATGATGGGCTACGTGGCCTCGTCGGCCATTTCCTTGCTGAATTTCTTTGCTACGGCCGAAGGCGTGCACTCTTATATGGTTTGGGGGATGGGCAACTTCGGGGGCGTTTCGTTGGAACAACTGCCGTGGTTTGCGGCTTTCACCTCACTCGGGTTGCTGATGTCAATCCTGTTGATTAAGCCGTTGAACGCCTTGTTGTTGGGAGAACGCTACGCGGAGAACCTTGGGGTGAATGTGCGTCGTACGCGCAGCATGTTGTTGGTGGTTACGGGAATCCTGACGGCTGTGGTCACGGCTTTTTGCGGCCCTGTGTCGTTCATCGGGTTGGCCGTGCCGCATGTGGCCCGGTTGTTGCTGGGCACGTCGAACCATAATTCCTTGTTGCCGGTGACGTTGTTGAGTGGCGGGGCGGTGGCCTTGCTTTGCAATTTGATTTGCATCCTGCCCGGCGAGGCGGGACTTCTCCCCCTGAATGCCGTGACACCCGTGTTGGGTGCGCCGGTGATTATTTATGTCATTGTGAACCAACGTAGAATACAGTATTTCAATTAATGGGAAAGCAGATAGTGCTCGAAGGGGAACGGATTGCTACGGGGTACCGCCAGGGAAAGCAGGTGGCGGAAGTGCATCATGGGTTGGATTTCAGTCTGTCGGGCGGCGAACTGACCTGTTTGTTAGGATGCAATGGAGCCGGGAAATCCACTTTGTTGCGTACGTTGGCCGGCATGCAGCCCCCTTTGTCCGGCCGTCTGGAACTCATGGGGAGGCCTTTGGAGGCTTACAGTGCGCATGAGCGTTCCAAAACCATCGGTGTGGTATTGACCGACCGCATGCAGGCAGGCGGGCTGACTGTTTACGAACTGGTGGCTTTGGGGCGTCAACCGTACACCGGTTTTTTCGGTCGCCTGACTTCGGCCGACAAAGCCTTGGTATGGCGGGCGTTGGAAGAGGTCGGCATGGACGGAAAGGCGCGTCGTTATGTGGCCGAACTGTCTGACGGGGAGCGTCAGAAAGCCATGATTGCCAAGGTGTTGGTACAAGAATGTCCGTTGATTCTCTTGGACGAGCCTACGGCTTTTCTGGATGTGGAGAGCCGTATGGAAGTGATGCGCCTGCTCCGGAAACTGGCGGTGGAAGAACACAAGGCCGTTTTGCTTTCCACGCACGACGTGGATCAGGCCTTGGCCATGTCCGACCGCTTATGGCTGATGACGCAGGAACGCGAGATGCTGTGCGGGACGACCGAGGACTTGGTACTGTCGGGGGCGATGGACCGGCTGTTTGGCAGCACGTCCATCCGTTTCGATGCGGTTCGCGGCATTTACGCCCCGGAGAACCGTAACAGTCGGGTGGTTCGTCTGGAAGTTGCCGATGAGGCTTTGCGTTATTGGGCACAGAACCTTTTGGTGCGGCACGGTTTCCGCCCCGTTGCGCCGGACGAGGGCGGAGAAGGGGCAGCGAGTCTTGCAGTCATCGGTCCGCAGGACATGGTATGGACACAAAACGGAACCTCCTCCCGCTTTTGTTCGTTTGCCGGACTGGTCGAAATGCTGGAGGGCCTGAAGTAGTTTTTTATTCGGGAACTCTTTTTGTATCCGGACCGATACGGTTTCAATCCGCAAGTTTTTTTATTCTTCGGTGGATTCATCCTCCGGGGTACGGTATGGGATTCCCCGCAGTACCCGTTCGATGTACAGGATTTCTTCCCCTATCAGGTCTCTTTCTTGCATAGAGTCCGGATAAGGCACGGGAATTTGGGGAGCGATGCCTTTCCCGTCGATGGTGATATCCGGCCAGCGGCAACTACGGGTGGTGGGGATACTTAACTGGAACCATCCAAGGGGAGACGTGAATGAGTAAACGTTGGATAAGTCGATGGTGCCTTGGGTCGGCTCGTTGCCGAATAGCGTCACTTTTTCACTGTTCTTCGCTTCCAGTATGAACTGTTCCGCTGATGAGGCGTTACGACCATGAATGAGGATGCCTACCTTGCGCGGATAAGGATACACGGAATCCCGTTTTATAAGCCGGATGCGCTGTAGTCCCGGTCGTAGTACATATCCACCCAAATGTTGTGCCACACTGTCGGCCATGTCTTGGCAAAACTTCGCCCATGTTTCTTTAGGATTTTCTGTGGCAAGCTTCCGATAAAGGGAAAGGAAATCGGGGGTGGCGTAGAGTTCCACGCCATGGGTGAGGTACGGTTGGCTGTAAACCAGTGCCATCAGGGTTTGGAAATTCATGTCGTTGCCCCCTCCGTTTCCTCTTAAGTCCACAATCAAGTAGGGGCGTGAAGTGATTTCTTTCAGGTTTTTTTCCACGATTTTGTTGGATTCGGAATCAGCAAAGGACGGGATGCGCAGAAAAAAGGTGCTGTCGTTCATGGCCTTGGCGGTGTAGTACATGTTGAAGGATTCCGTACGGTGGCTTTTTGCCCGTCGGGCAAGTTCCCTCTGTCTGATGGGCTGAAATTTGGCGTTTCCCTCCGGGGTGGTGTTCACCCGTAAGTGGCCGTCGTTGAAGCACCGGACGTATTGGTCCATGGCCAAAGGCAATGTGTCCGGCCTTTGGATGATGATATTTCTCAGGGCGGCGGTACGTTGGTTCCATTCGTATTCTTTTCCTTGCGTCTTTATCTCGTATCCCGGATAGTTACGTTGGATGAAGCCCGTGAGCCAATCGAACTCGGATAGCGCCTCCTCCCGGGTTTGTGCATCAATGGGTTGGATGGACAGGAGGGTGAAGACGTAGAACAATATTTTTCTGTGTATCATATAAGTATAGGGTTATATGAAGCAAATTTACGATTAAAATTCAGAAATAAAAAGGACGGCGGCAGAAATAGTGGACAGTAGATGCGATAGGGTGATTTTTCCTACGATGATGTTCCGCCCGTCATGACGGACCGGCACCGGGACGGTAAATAGGCAAAGTGTCAGAATGCCAAAACGTCAGTGAGGGGGTGGTGAGAATGGCGTATTTGCGTCCGGAGGGAAACACGGAGGGAAAATACGTGTTGTTTTGGAAGCTGAGGTTGTACACGGAGAAAGCTTTCGTGGCATTTTTACGGTCTTTCTGAAAACGAAAAGCGAGCATTGGGCGGTGGAAACTTTTAAGGGAGCAAGTGAGGAGGAACGTAGGCTTGCATTTTGTTTTTGTCCTTAGTGAGGTAAAAAAGCGGCAGTTAGAGAAAAAATCCTGTTTTAACCCATTGTTTTGAGTGCTTTCCGGTGTGTTTTTCAGCGAAAAGTCGAGTATGAAACGTCAGTCTGCGGAGAATGGAAAATCGCTTTCAGCCAAACTTTTTTCCGTTCGCAGGAGAAAAATAGGGAAAAATGGGTAGAAATGACGGATAAAATCAGTTCTTGGCACGTCTTTTTAACCTATGCCATTTTAAATGGCACTAAAGTTTCGTTTTTGTTCAAGCGGAAATCGTGGAAATACTTTCTTTTTGCAAGTAAAAAGTGTTGTATATTTGCTATTTTGTTAGTCTCGCGTGGCGACATGAAAGGTGCTCTTGTTCTTATCGGTATTGCTTGGTATGCCTTGTTTGTTGATGGTCAGTGCACCGTTGGATGGCAAGTTTTGATGGTATGTTTTCTGGGATTGGGAGATATTTTCTCCCGCATTTTTATGGTCACTCCGGAAAAACTCCGTATTTTTATCCTTTCAAAGAACAGGGAAAGGCTATGGCAAAGGATAAGACCGTCTATGTGTGTGCGAATTGCGGACAGGAATCACCGAAGTGGGTGGGGCGTTGCCCTGCGTGCGGGGAATGGAATACTTTTAAGGAATTCACTGTACGCAAGGAGAGTGCGTCGGCTGCCGTGCCGGGAGGATTCCGTCAGGCGTTGCCGGGGGAACCGTTGCGTAGGAGGCCCATTCCCGTGGGACAGATTGTGACCGATGAAGAACCGAGGTTGGACATGCACGACGAGGAACTGAACCGCGTATTGGGCGGCGGACTGGTGCCCGGCTCATTGGTGCTTCTGGGTGGGGAACCCGGCATCGGGAAGTCTACTTTAGTCTTGCAGACCGTACTGAAAATGACGGACAAGCGGGTGCTTTATGTCAGTGGAGAGGAGAGTGCGCGGCAGTTGAAGTTGCGTGCCGACCGTTTGGTGCCAAGGGCAGGAGGAAAGGTGGACGGACGGGAAGGGTTCTTGTCCCGTTCGTCTTGTATGGTCGTGTGCGAGACTTCGCTCGACCAGATTTTCCTGCACGTCCGTAACGAGCAGCCGCAGTTGGTGGTCATAGATTCCATACAGACCATCATGACAGAGGCCGTGGACAGTTCGCCCGGCAGCATCTCGCAGGTGCGCGAGTGCGCCGCGCTGTTGTTGAAATTCGCCAAGGAGAGCAATATTCCCGTGATATTGATCGGCCATATCAATAAGGAGGGGACACTGGCCGGCCCCAAGGTGTTGGAACATATCGTGGATGCCGTGTTGCAGTTCGAGGGCGACCAACATTATATGTACCGTATCCTGCGCAGCATCAAGAACCGTTTCGGCAGCACGGCCGAGTTGGGCATCTACGAGATGCGGCAGGACGGTTTGCGGCAGGTGAGCAATCCTTCGGAACTGTTGCTCACCGAGAATCACGAAGGACTGAGTGGCGTCGCCATCTCTTCGGCCATCGAGGGCGTGCGCCCCTTCCTCATCGAGACGCAAGCCTTGGTCAGCACGGCGGCTTACGGCACGCCGCAACGTTCGGCCACCGGCTTCGACCTGCGCCGGTTGAATATGTTGCTGGCCGTGTTGGAGAAGCGCGTGGGGTTTAAACTGGCGCAGAAAGACGTGTTCCTGAACATAGCCGGAGGATTGAAAGTGACCGATCCGGCCATCGACTTGTCCGTCATTGCCGCCGTGTTGAGCAGCAATGTGGACACGGGCATCGAAAGCGGCGTCTGCATGGCCGGGGAAGTCGGCTTGAGCGGCGAGATACGTCCGGTAAACCGTATCGAGCAGCGCGTGGCGGAAGCGGCCAAGCTCGGTTTCCGGCAAATGATTGTCCCGCGCCACAACTTGCAGGGATTCGACACGTCGAAACTGAAGATAGAACTTGTCCCGGTGCGGAAAGTGGAAGAGGCGCTCCGTGCGCTTTTCGGTTAAACGAACAGATAACGATAAGGATATGATAGAAGAATACCAACTCAGGGTCTTGCCGGAAACGGCAGCCAATGAGCAGGCCTTGCGCCGTTACATCGCCCGCGAGAAAGGAAAGGACGAACGGACGCTGACGGCCATACGGGTGTTGAAACGCAGTATCGACGCCCGCCAACGCACGATATTCGTCAACTTGAAGGTACGGGTGTATGTCAATGAGCAGCCGGAGGACGATGAATTTGTCCGTACGGCGTACCGGAATGTGGAGGGACGGCCGCAGGTGGTTGTGGTCGGTGCCGGTCCCGGCGGACTGTTTGCCGCCTTGCGCCTGATTGAAGCGGGGTATCGTCCCGTCATCGTGGAACGAGGTAAGAACGTCCGCGACCGCAAGTTGGACTTGGCCAAAATATCGCGTGAGCATAAAGTGGACAGCGAGAGCAATTACAGTTTCGGGGAAGGCGGCGCAGGAGCTTATTCCGACGGAAAGCTGTACACCCGGAGCAAGAAACGCGGGAACGTGGAGAAAATCCTGAATGTATTCTGTCAGCACGGTGCCAGTGTGTCCATCCTGCAAGATGCCCATCCCCACATCGGGACGGACAAACTTCCGAGAGTCATCGAGAACATGCGCAAGACGATTCTGGACTGTGGGGGAGAAGTGCATTTCGAGACCCGTATGGATGCTTTGCTCATCGAGAAAGACACGGTGGTGGGGATAGAGACGAACACGGGGAAGACCTTCCGCGGCCCGGTCATCCTGGCCACGGGGCATTCGGCGCGTGATGTCTACCGTTGGTTGCATGCCCATGGCGTGGAAATCGAAAGCAAGGGCTTGGCGGTCGGTGTGCGTTTGGAACATCCGTCGCTCCTCATCGACCAGATACAATATCACAACCGGAACGGACGGGGAAAGTATCTTCCGGCTGCGGAGTATAGCTTTGTGCAGCAAGTGGAAGGCCGCGGGGTGTACAGTTTCTGTATGTGTCCGGGCGGGTTCGTCGTCCCGGCAGCCAGCGGCCCCCGGCAGACGGTGGTCAACGGGATGTCGCCCAGCAACCGTGGGTCGAAATGGAGTAATTCCGGCATGGTGGTGGAGTTGCATCCGGAAGATCTGGAGGAGAAATCACTGGCCGGTTTTATGGCTGTTTCCGGTTTGCAGCCGGACGTGCGTCATCCGTTGGCCATGATGTTCTTCCAGGAAGCCTTGGAAGAACAGAACTGGCAGCAGGGGAATTGCCGGCAGACGGCTCCCGCGCAGCGGATGGCCGATTTCGTGAACGGGCGTTTGAGTTACGACCTGCCCGCGAGTTCGTATGCTCCCGGACTGGTATCCTCGCCTTTGCATTTTTGGATGCCGAAGTTCGTCACGGCACGGCTGGCAGAGGGCTTCCGCCGTTTCGGCAAAGCCTCCCGTGGTTTCCTGACCAACGAGGCCGTGATGATAGGAGTGGAGAGCCGCACGTCGGCACCCGTACGTATCGTGCGCGATGGAGAAACCTTACAACACGTGCGGTTGAAGGGATTGTTCCCGTGCGGCGAAGGTGCCGGATATGCCGGAGGCATCGTGTCGGCCGCGATGGACGGGGAACGTTGTGCGGAAGCTGCGGCTGCTTACCTCGGGAGTTAGAAATCCACTCCCAAGGTCACGGTGAGGTTGCCCGTGCGGATATGCCCGTCGAAGTCGTCGTAATGGTATTCGCTGTAGTTACGTCCGGCAATGTTGAACAAGCCGATGTCGTATCCCATTTCAAAGTAGAAGTTTTGGAAAGCCATGCCGCAACCCACCCGTAGTCCGGCATCGAAGCGTTTATAGCGGTCTTTGCCGAACGGGCTGACCTTGGTGCGGGTATCGTAAAGTTTGGTCGTTCCGCCTACGCCTACGGCCATGAAACCGCCGAAAAACGGTTGCACGGTGAAATCGTCGGCGTTGGTGTTGAGTTTGTATTTCAGTACAATGGGAATTTCCAGATACCTCATGTAGCATTTCTTAAACTCGACATCTTCCGTGGCTTCTATTTCCGTGCCCTTTTCCGTGTAAATCAATCCGCTCTCCAAGAAGAAGGGCAGTCCGTCGCCCAACTTGTTTCCGTAAACCAAACCGATATGATAACGCGGCAACGGATTGGTCTGTGCTTCTCCTCCTGTCCCTTTGTATCGCACCGTAGGGACGTTCAGACCGAAACGCAGACCGAAGTAAGAGCTTCGCCTGTAATCCCGCCAACGGCTCGCATATACGGGTTCTCCTTCATAGAAATCCTTTCCGGCACTTACCGGCATGGCGGTGAACAGTAATAAGATATAGAGAAGAAAAGTTTTTTTTGTCATGTGAGTGTATGCTTAATATCGATGATTTATTAGGCAAAAATACAAATTAATTTTATTTCATAAGCCTTTTTAGATAAATAATTGCTATTTTTGCGGATGTTATACAACGATAGAACAACTTTGAAATATTAAGGTCTCGGAGCGGTCGAGACAGGTGTTGTGGGCCTGTATGCAAAGAGATCCAATTCTGAAAACGTAGATATGAAAGTATTAAAATTTGGGGGAACATCCGTAGGTTCCGTAGAAAGTATTCTGAGTGTTAAAAAGATTGTTGAGGCTGAAAAGGAGCCGGTGGTGGTCGTAGTATCTGCATTGGGCGGAATTACCGACAAGTTGATTAAGACATCTAAGTTGGCTTTGGCCGGAGATTTGTCTTACCAGTCCGAGTTTGATGAGATTGCCGGGCGTCACCATCAGATGATAGAAGCCGTAATTCCTTCCGGAGAAAAAAAGGAACGTTTGTTGGAGACCATCGACGCCTTGCTGGATGAGTTGAAAAGCATTTATCAAGGCGTCTATCTTATCCGTGACCTTTCGCCTAAGACGTCTGCTGCCATAGTCAGTTATGGGGAGCGGTTGTCGTCCAATATAGTAGCCGTGTTGATAGACGGAGCCAAATGGTTTGACTCACGTACCTTTATTAAGACTGAGATTAAGTCGGGACGTCAGTTGCTGGCATCCGATTTGACGCACGAATTGGTCAAACAGGCTTTTGTTGACTTGCCGAAAGTCTCTTTGGTTCCGGGATTCATTTCCACGGATGCCGACTCCGGAGAGGTGACGAACTTAGGTCGTGGAGGGTCGGACTATACGGCCTCCATCATTGCAGCGGCATTGGATGCTTCTTTTTTGGAGATATGGACGGATGTGGACGGTTTCATGACGGCCGACCCGAAGGTGATTTCCACCGCTTATACCATCAATGAGTTGAGTTATGTAGAGGCTATGGAGCTTTGCAACTTCGGTGCGAAGGTGGTTTATCCCCCTACCATCTATCCGGTTTGCGTAAAGAATATTCCGATTCTCATCAAGAATACGTTTAATCCTTCGGGAAAAGGCACGGTGATTAAGAGTGACATCGCCGAAGACCAGAAGCCTATCAAGGGCATTTCCAGTATAAACGGAACGACATTGATTACGGTTTCCGGTTTGTCTATGGTGGGAGTCATCGGCGTGAACCGTCGTATTTTCTCGGCGTTGGCCAATAACGGCATCAGTGTGTTCCTCGTGTCGCAGGCTTCTTCGGAGAACAGTACGTCCATCGGTGTACGCGATGCGGATGCCGATGCGGCTTGCGAGGTTTTGAATGCGGAGTTCTCCAAGGAAATAGAGACGGGAGCTATGTACCGGATGACGGCGGAAAGCGGTTTGGCTACAGTGGCCATCGTGGGCGAGAACATGAAGCACACACCCGGCATCGCCGGTAAGTTGTTCGGAACGTTGGGGCGTAGCGGCATCAATGTGATTGCTTGTGCACAGGGCGCTTCGGAGACGAATATCTCTTTTGTGGTGGACGGGCTGTTCTTACGCAAGACACTTAATGTCATCCATGATAGTTTTTTTCTTTCGGAATACCAAGTCCTCAATCTTTTTCTGTGCGGAGTAGGGACGGTGGGTAGTAGCTTGATTGCGCAGTTGGCGCAGCAGAGTGAGAAATTGAAGAAAGAACGGGGTTTGAAGCTTAAGGTCGTGGGTATTGCCAGCGGGCACAACGCGATGTTCGACCGCGAAGGTATCAGTTTGGAGAACTGCCGTGAACAGTTGGCGCATAGTGCGCCGAGCGATTTGAACCGCTTGCGTGACGAAGTGATAGGAATGAACATCTTCAATTCCGTGTTTGTCGACTGTACGGCCAGTTCCGATGTGGCCGGGCTGTATCAGGAATTTCTGGAGCATAACATCTCCGTGGTGGCGGCCAATAAGGTTGCGGCCTCTTCCGATTACGCCACTTATCAGAAGCTGAAATCCACAGCCCGTCAGCGTGGGGTGAAGTTCCTGTTCGAGACGAATGTGGGAGCCGGTCTGCCCATTATCCGTACCATGAACGATTTGCTGAACAGCGGGGATAAGATTTTGAAGATAGAAGCCGTATTGAGCGGTACTTTGAATTTCATATTCAACAAGATTTCGGCCGACGTTCCGTTTAGCGAGACCGTGCGGCTGGCCAAGGAAGAAGGATATAGCGAGCCCGATCCTCGTGTGGATTTGAGCGGAAAAGATGTCATCCGTAAGTTGGTGATTTTGGCGCGTGAAGCCGGTTACCGTATCGAACAGTCCGACGTGGAGAAGCACTTGTTCGTGCCCGATTCGTTTTTCCGGGGTACATTGGATGAATTTTGGAAGAACCTACCTTCCCTGGATGCCGATTTCGAGCGGCGGCGTAAGGTATTGGAGAGCGAAGGAAAACGTTGGCGTTTTGTTTCCCGTTACGAGAACGGCAAAGCCAGTGTGGAACTGTGTGAGGTAGGACGTGAACATCCGTTCTACACCCTCGAAGGCTCCAATAACATTATCTTACTGACGACAGAGCGCTATAAGGAGTATCCCATGCAGATTCAGGGATACGGGGCCGGGGCCGGAGTGACGGCGGCCGGTGTTTTTGCCGACATCATGAGTATTGCCAACGTATAACATATATATAATTAAGGTAAGGAGATAAAGATGAAGCATATTATTATATTGGGCGACGGCATGGCCGATTGGAAAGTTCCGGCCTTGGGCGACAAGACGCTGTTGCAATATGCCCATACGCCTAATATGGATTGGATAGCCCGCATGGGACGCAACGGATTGTTGCAGACCGTGCCGGAGGGATTTCATCCCGGTAGCGAAGTGGCCAATTCTTCCATTTTGGGTTACGATCAGCACAAGGTGTATGAAGGGCGCGGGCCGCTCGAAGCGGCCAGTATCGGAGTCGAACTGGCCGATGATGATTTGGCGTTGCGTTGTAATCTGATTTGCATTGAAGAAGGTAAGATAAAAAACCATTCTTGCGGACGGTTGGAGACGGAAGAGGCGGATGTGCTGATTCGTTTCTTGCAAGAGAAGTTAGGTAACGAGCGTATACATTTCTATACGGGTGTGCAGTACCGCCATTTGTTGGTCATCAAAGGCGGAAACAAGCATCTGCACTGCACTCCTCCGCACGACGTGCCGGGTACGCCTTTCCGCGACTGTATGGTGAAGGCCGAAATACCCGAAGCCCAGGAAACCGCAGACTTGCTGAATCGCCTGATTCTGGAGTCTCAGAGGTTGTTGGCCGACCACCCGTTGAATATCCGCCGGATGAAGGAAGGCCGCGATGCGGCCAACAGTATTTGGCCGTGGGGCGGCGGCAACCGTCCGGCCATGGTTCCGTTGACGGAGACTTATCCTCAAATCAAAAAGGGTGCGGTCATTACCGCCGTAGACCTCATACGGGGTATCGGACGTTATGCCGGTTTGCAGGTCATAGATGTGGAAGGGGCTACCGGTTTGTACGATACGAATTACGAAGGCAAGGCGCAAGCGGCGATAGAAGCCTTGAAAGACGGTGATTTCGTGTATCTGCATGTGGAGGCGAGCGACGAAGCCGGTCATGACGGAAACGTGGAATTGAAGTTGCAGACGATAGAGAATCTGGACCGCCGTGCCATCGGACCGATTTTGGAAGCCGTGAAAGATTGGGAAGAACCGGTGGCCATCGCCGTGTTGCCCGACCATCCTACGCCCTGTGCCCACCGTACGCATACGCCCGACCCTATACCGTTTGCCATTTACTATTCCGGCATAGAGCCGGACAGCGTACAGACGTTCGATGAGGACGCAGCTAAAGCCGGAAGCTACGGGTTGCTTCGGGGCGATGAGTTTATTCGTGAATTTATGAAACATTAATCGACCATACTTTATGAAATATTATAGTACGAACGGTAAGGCCGACCGCGCTACGCTTCACGAAGCCGTAGTAAAAGGCCTGGCGAGCGACAAAGGTTTGTTTATGCCCGAGGTCATCCGGCATCTTCCGGAGTCGTTCTTCGATGAGATACAGGACCTTTCTTTTCAAGAAGTGGCCTACCGCGTGGCGGACGCTTTCTTCGGAGAGGATGTGCCGGCCGATACGTTGAAACAAATCGTGTACGACACGTTGAGTTTCGATTGTCCGGTGGTGAAAGTTACGGAGAACATTTATTCCTTGGAACTTTTCCACGGTCCCACGTTGGCCTTTAAAGACGTGGGGGCGCGTTTCATGGCCCGCCTTTTGGGATACTTCATCAAGCAGGAAGGGTGCAAGCAGGTGAATGTGTTGGTGGCTACTTCCGGCGACACGGGGAGTGCCGTGGCCAACGGTTTTCTGGGTGTGGAAGGCATCCATGTGTATGTACTCTATCCGAAAGGCAAGGTGAGTGCCATCCAGGAATGCCAGTTTACGACGTTGGGGCAGAACATTACCGCCCTCGAAGTGGACGGCGTGTTCGACGATTGCCAGGCTTTGGTGAAAAACGCTTTCATGGACGAGGAACTGAACCGCCACATGAAACTGACGTCCGCCAATTCCATCAACGTGGCCCGTTTCCTGCCGCAGGCATTTTACTATTTCTACGCTTACGCCCAGATGAAGAAGTTCGGTAAGGCCGACCAACTGGTGGTATGCGTGCCGAGCGGAAATTTCGGCAACATCACGGCCGGACTGTTCGGCAAGGTGATGGGCTTGCCGGTGAAGCGTTTCATTGCAGCCAACAATGCCAACGACATCTTCTACAATTATTTGCAGACGGGAGAATACCATCCCCGTGCGTCGGTGCAGACCATCGCCAATGCCATGGATGTGGGCGATCCCAGTAATTTTGCCCGTATTTACTATTTATACAAGGGAAGCCACGCGGCCATTACGGCTGAAATCAGCGGGGCGACTTATACCGACGCGCAGATTGCCGAGACCGTGAAGGCTTGTTATGAAACGAACGGTTACTTGCTCGACCCGCATGGAGCTTGCGGCTTCCGTGCTTTAAGCGAGGGGCTGCGTGAGGGCGAATGCGGTGTGTTCCTCGAAACGGCACATCCGGCCAAGTTCCAGGCCACGGTGGAGAATATCATCGGCGGTTCGGTGGATATACCTGAAAAGTTGGCAGCCTTCATGAAAGGGGAGAAGAAGAGCATCCCGATGGGCAAGGACTTTGCCGGATTCAAGGCATATTTGATGAAACAATAGTTTTATCGTTTGTTGAAAACATCGCGTCCCTGTATGGCCTGACGTTTCCCCGGAAACGTGCAATGGCATACAGGGACGCGATGCTTTTTTTGAAAGTCATTTTCTTCATCTTTTGTTTCTGTTATATTAATAATGTGTATGGCGGCGGATTATTTCCATCCTTCGCGCCGTATTTTTTCGTTCAGTTCCGTCACGATATCCTTGTAGTCGGCACGGCGGCCGCAGGCGCGTATCTCTGTGAGTGGGTATTTGTCCACGATGCGTTCCATCATCTCCTCGCGACTGGGAGGTGCGGCCAGCCGGATATATTCCTCGTAGGTATAAGAGAGGAAAGCCACGGTGGGGCCAATCCCCCGGTTGTCCAACCAATAGCCCCCTTCGAGCGGAGTCGGCAAGGCGGGCTTGCCGCCCCGTTGCAGGTCTACGGGATCGGGATAGGACACAATACGGGTGCGTTCTTCGTTCATCAGTACGGGCACTAACTTGGAGTAGTCCTTTTTCATTTTATAGATGTACACCACAGGTGACGACACGCCCGCTTGGCTCGTGGCGGTGCCGTTTATGGCTACCGTCGGCCTGTGAGTGGTGGAAGCCGCGTCAACCCGTCCCGTTTCATGCCGGCTTTCCGAGGAGGAATGACAGGCTGCGAGCAAGGCCGTTCCGGCCATCAAGGCGCAGATGCCGCTGTGTCTTTTGGGAAATTTCTGTTTCATCAGGTGTTTTGGGATTGAAAGTAGAATAATCATGCCGCAAATATAAGGATTTATCCTTGCGAAGTAAAATATAATGAAATAAAAGACAGGAAAAGAAAACAATAAACTGCTGATTACTGACATTTTGTCGTTTTCTGCGCCAATAATGTCAGTTGAAAAAAAGAGTGGGTGCTAAAAAGGATTGCACAATTTTAAAATCAGTCCGTATGGGCTTAAAAAGGTTTTCAAAAGTTTAATCCCGGACGGTCCGATGAAGTTATGGAGTTTCCGGGTACGGGGTTTGTATTTTATTCAGGCGGACGGGGCAACCGACAGGAAGGCCGTCCGGAAAGAAAAAATGAATGTATAACTTAAAAGATAGGAGATGAAGATTATGTCACCGATTAGAAAGTACAATGGTCAGAATTGGTTACCGAGTTTGTTTAACGACTTTTTCGACAATGAATGGATGGGCAAGGTGAACGCCACAGCACCGGCTATCAACGTGATAGAAAGTGATGCAGACTATAAAGTGGAAGTAGCCGCCCCGGGTATGACGAAAGAAGATTTTACCATCCATTTGGGAGAAGACGGAGAACTGGTTATCTCGATGGAGAAAAAGAACGAGGTGAAAGAGGAAGACAAGAAGAACAAACGCTATTTGCGTCGTGAGTTTTCTTACGCCAAGTTCCAGCAGGCTCTGGTTTTGCCGGATGACGTGGAGAAAGACAAGATCAGTGCAAACGTGAGTGACGGAGTATTGAACATCACGCTTCCGAAACGCACTCCGGAAGAGAAAGCAAAAGTGAACCGTGTGATTGAAATACAGTAAGTAGTTCTTTTCGCGTCCGTAAGCGTTTGATGATATGGAGGTTGTCCTTGGTAAGACAAGGGCAACCTTTTTTTGTGTTTCCGAGACAGGCAAATGGCGCTCCACGTCTATGTTTGTCAGACTTCCGGAAGGCGGACACGTATGGGCGGAAGGGGTGATTTCGTTCGGCTGAGAACGGAAAATCGTTTGGCTGAGAATGAAAAATCGTTTGCAGCAGATTGAAAAATCAGTCTCAGTAGATTGATTTTGTATTTGCAAGACGTTGATTTATAGTGTGGTGTGTTTTTTGCAAGAAAATGCGGATTGTCAGATAAAAAGATTCATTTTTATTATCACGGATTTCGCCTTAACTTTGCGGCATAATCATCCATGATTTGTCCATGAGAAAATTACATCCTTTCATGTTGGCCGGTACGGGGAGCGACGTGGGCAAGAGCGTACTGGCAGCGGCTTTGTGCCGCATTCTCCGGCAAGACGGTTACCGCCCGGCTCCGTTCAAGGCACAGAACATGTCGCTCAATTCGTACGCCACTCCCGAAGGGTTTGAGATAGGGCGGGCGCAGGCCGTGCAGGCCGAAGCGGCCGGCATACCGTGCCACACGGACATGAATCCCGTGCTGCTCAAACCGAATTCCGACCATACGTCGCAAGTGGTGCTCAACGGGCGGCCCGTGGGCAACAGTTCGGCTTACGACTACTTCCGCCGGGGCGGACGCGAGGAGTTGCGGGCAGCGGTGTGTGCAGCGTTCGACCGGCTCGCCGTCCGTTACAACCCCATCGTGATGGAGGGGGCCGGCAGCATCGCCGAAATCAACCTGCGGGACCGCGACATCGTGAATATGCCCATGGCCCGCCATGCCGGGGCCGACGTGTTTTTGGTGGCGGACATCGACCGGGGCGGGGTTTTCGCTTCGGCTTACGGTTCCATCATGTTGCAGACGCCTGAAGACCGTCGACGGATAAAGGGCATCATCGTCAACAAATTCAGGGGCGACCGCCGGTTGTTCGACGACGGCGTGCGGATGATGGAGGAAGTGTGCGGCGTGCCGGTACTCGGGGTGATACCTTATTTCCACGACATACAGATTGAGGAGGAGGATTCCGTGGAACTGGAACAGAAGAACGACCGTGCCGCAGCGGGACGGGTGAACGTGGCCGTGGTGAAGTTGCTCCACCTGTCGAACTTCACGGATTTCGACCGCTTGGAACGCGACGACAGGGTGCACCTGTATTACACCGACCGGGCGGATGAGTTGCAGAAAGCGGACCTCATCGTGTTGCCCGGCAGCAAGAGCACGTTGGACGACCTGCGTGAACTGAAACGCAACGGCCTGGCCGAGGCCGTGGTGCAAGCCGCCCGGAGCGGCAAGACCGTCATGGGGATTTGTGGAGGCTATCAGATGATGGGCACGGAGGTGGCCGACCCCGACGGGGTGGAAGGCACACCGGCACGCTTGTCCGGTCTGGGGCTATTGCCCGTGCATACGGTCATCGGGCGGGAGAAAGTGACCCGTCAGGTGGAGTTCCGTTTTCGCGGTTCCGGAACGCTGTGCCGGGGCTATGAAATCCACATGGGCAGGACGGTGGCCGACGAGGCGGGGCAATCCTTCGTCCCCTTGAACCGGTTGGCGGACGGGACAGCCGACGGGTGTTACGTCCACGACCGTTGCATGGGGACTTACATCCATGGTATTCTGGACAACCCTTCTGTCTTGGATTTCCTTTTGGCTCCCTATACGGAGGGGGCGGCTTGCGGAACCACGGAGGACTATGCAGACTACAAAGAAAGGCAATACGACCTTTTGGCCGCCCATGTGCGGCGGAATTTGGATATGGAGAAGTTCTATCGCATCTTGTCGTCAGAGGAGGTAGAGTAAGATGCCCGTCAGGACCATCAGGATTTCCGCACGCCGGTTGACAGCCACGGCCTGTTGCATGTCGGTCGTGGTGAGCGGGCGCAGGCGGTTTCCGATGTACGGTTTGAAACAATACTCGCCGAAGTAGTGGTGCGGCCCGCCGAAGCGGCAATCCAGTATGCCGGCCAATGCCGCCTCGGGGTAGCCGGAGTTCGGGCTGGCGTGCATCCGTCCGTAGCGGCGGATGAAGCGCAGTTCTTCTTTCAGGTTGCGGGCACTTTTGCCTTTCCGGAAGGGAATGCACGCGGCCAACGCCATCAACAGGGCGGTGAGACGGGCGGGCAGGTAGTTGGCGGCATCGTCTATCCGGGCGGCTGCGCGGCCGAAGTCCTTGAACCGTTCGGTGCGGTAGCCGAGCATGGAATCCATGGTGTTAATCATTTTATAAGTCAGCATTCCTGGGATGCCGAGCAGATAGAGCCAGAATAACGGGGCGATGACACCGTCACTCAGGTTTTCCGCCAAAGTTTCCAGAGCGGCGGTGCGTATTTCCTGGTCGCTGAGGCGGCTTGTATCCCGTCCCACGATACGGCTCACTTGCCGCCTTCCTTCTTCCAAAGAACGGTCGGCGGCGCAGAACACCCTGCGCACTTCCCGAATGAGCGTCGTGCCAGCCAGACAGTAAAAGATAAGTATGCCCGTCACGAGATAATACAAGTAAGCTCCCCCGGCCTCCCATTGCAGGCAGGCCGTCCATAAGGCGGCCAAGGCGAGATGGGCGGATAGGAAGAGGGTGCAGAGCGTGGCGACGATCCAGAAAGTCCCTTTGGCACGCCGGTGGTCTCCGTGGTTGGCTTTCCGTTCAAAAAAACTGATCCAGCGGCCGAAAGCCACTATGGGGTGCGGCAGCCGGGCGGGGTCTCCGGCGCAGAGGTCCAACCCCCATCCGATAAGTAAAGGAATAATGCTGTGCATGGGCGTGGTTATATGGAAAACATCCACTCTCCGATGGCGGCCAACAGGCGGTCGTCTTCTTCGGGAGATTGTACGGCTATGCGGAAGTACCGTTCGTCTAATCCTTCAAAATTGCCGGCATCGCGGATGAGCATGCCGTGCGTTTCGGCCAAGTAGTCTTTCAGTGCCGAGGCCTTTCCCATCCGCAGCCGGGCCAACAGGAAGTGAGTTTCCCCCGGCCAAACTTCGGCTATGCGCAGGGCTTCCAACTGTCCGGCCACACGCGCCCGCTCTTCTAATAGGGATTGCAAGTCGATGCGGAAGTCTTTTTCGTGTTCCGTCAGGAAGAGGGCGGCTTCCAATGCCAGCGTGTTGACCGACCACGGCATTTTGTTCTGCCGGATACGTGCCGTCCATTCCTGCCGGGCGGTCAGGTAGCCGACGCGCAATCCCGGAATGCCGAAACGTTTCGTCAGGGAATGGAGCAATATGACGTTGGACCGTGCGGCGGCTTCATGCGGAGAAAACAACATGCGTGGGGTGAAATCCTCATAACTTTGGTCTATGACGAACAGGACGTCCGGATGCTGCACGGCCAGCCGTTTCATCTCGTCGTGGGGAAGGACGGACCCGGTCGGGTTGTTCGGATTGCAGATCCACACGATATCCGCATCCTCCGGCAGATGGTCGGTGGTATAGATGGACCGTACTTGATGGCCGTGCAGGCGGCAGGCATCCGCGTATTCCGAAAACGTGGGGGACAGGATGCAGGAACGCCGTCCGGAAAAAGTCTGCGCAATCAGATAGATGGCTTCCGTGGCTCCGCTCGTCAGGCAGACCGATTCTGCGCTTATCCCCATCGCTTGGGCCAGTTGGCTTTCTACGGCATGCGGTGACGGTTCGGGATAGGAACGTACTTGTTCCCAACAGTTTTCTAGATGCCGGAATAAGGGAGCAAGCGATGTATGGTGATATACATTGCTGCTGAAGTTCAGGGTTATCTTACGGTCGTACCGGTATGAGTCGTCTCCGTGTCCGTTGAGCATGGTGATATAGGGTTGGTTTGATGCCGCAAAGTTATAAAAAAGGTACTGATTTACTTTTATAAAAAACGGAAACATGCCGTTTGTGGCGTGTTTCCGTTGATATTCTTCTCGTAAGATGTCTGTTTAGAAATTGAAACCTAAGCGAGCGGAGAAGATACCGCATTTTGTCTTTTCTGCAATTTCGTTGAAATCGAGAGCATATCCGATTCCTACATTAAACTTGTTGATGTCGAGAGTGGCACCGATTTGCCAACCGAACTGTACGCGGTTCCATGTACCGTCCTCGCCTACGTCGTCTTTATCGAAGTTATTGTAATCTTCGTCCCATTCGTAATCGCTGGCATCTACATATTGAGAAAATTCCGACGGGATGCTGACTTCCATTTTGTCATTTGATTTAGACATCAGGTTTACTCTCAAATAAAAACCGGTGTAGGGTTTCAATGCCAATTTATCGTTGATATTGATTTTGTAAACAACGTTGAGAGGGATAGTTAAACCTAACGTTGTGGTAGACCATTTGTTTTCGGCGCTGATGGTATAACCGTAAATCGTTTCGCTGTCACTTTCGCTGTCGCTGTAACGTGCGAAGTTGATGCCGGCACCGGTTTCGAAGAACAACGGCAGTTTCTTTGCGATACTGAACGACTGTACATACCCCAATGAAAAACCGTTCATGTCTTGCGATGGAGCGTCGTCAATGTCAATGTTAACGAACGTACGGTCGTAAGAGAAACGTAAGCCTTTCCAGGGGGTGTTGTCCGAGGATGATGACGATGAACCGCCGCCGTTCATGAACTGTGCGAAAGACATTGTAGAGCAACCTAACAATATCGCGGTCAATAAACACTTAAACTTTTTCATAATCTCTAAATTTTGAAATGAATAAATCTATGATTTAACACTAATAATTGAACGTCATACGCCAAATGTTGGCTTTGGCCTCTTTGTTGCCGCGCTGGGATACGAAGTAGATGTAGCGTCCGTCTTTGCTCCACACGGGGCTGAGGTCGTCTGCGGCATGGTAGGTGAGTTGGGCGAATCCGGTTCCGTCTAAACGCGATACGAACAAGTCGGTATTGTAATAAGAAAAAGAACCGGTTTCTATTTTACTGCTTCCCACGAACAACAACCATTGTCCGTCCGGTGAGATGGAAGGAGAGGTGAAGTCGCGATCGGGTTGCGAGACGATACACTCTTCCACGCCCGTTTCGTAGTTGACCTTCCATATCTCGCTGTGTCCCGCAGCATTGGGGCGCACGCAGATGAATGCCGGTTCGCCTTTGACGGGGTAAGGGTTCAAGCCTTGGGAGTAGTTGGCTAAAAAGTTGTTCTGCATGTCGTGGCTCCAAATGCTGATGCTTTTGTTTTCCTGTCGGGCAAAGAATATCAATTTCATGTCTGCCGAATAAATCGGAGAATAGTCCATGTTGCCGGACGTGATTTGCCTGCATACGAAACCCTTGTCGGCAGACGTTTGGAATATCTGGTTGGTTTTCCCGCGAGCCTCGGAGAACACAATTTGCTTACCGTCGGGTGAATAAGAAAAGTCCAATACGGCAGTACGGTTGGTCTTCTGGATGGAAGAGCCTTGTTTACTCAAATCTTTAATGAAGATATTGGTCGTGTTGTTGCGGAAAGACAGATAGGCAATTTGGCTTCCGTCTGTGGAAATATCCAAGATGCGGTTGGAGAACCAACCGATGCCTCGGTTGCTTCGTTTGACTTCCGGCATACACACGTAATCCGTGGTTTGGGAGATTTGGGTGAAGTCGGTTCCCGATTCTTCCGGAACGGACACTACCGAGTAGTCTACGCTTTGAGCCATAGTCGATTCACAAGCTAAAGCGAGTAGAAAAACCATACTATAAGGTTGTATTCCGAATCTCATATCTGTGTTTTTTTCTTTAGTTTAAAAGCATTGAACCTTATTATCAGGTCCTGTTTCTTCTTCTCAAAAATGTATATCTCTTCATAAGAGAGCAACTCCGGAACGTTTTATCTTCTTTTACAGCATGATATATTCCTCTGAAAAAAGTATTTCTTAACTTACTCAACATTTTACGCACATAATTTGTATTTTATTGAAGTATAATTTTGTATTATACAATCTTTTGAATATTTTTGCATTAAATAGTTGCTCTCTTATGAAGAGATAAACCGTGTTCTTGTGTAGTCTTTCTTTTCAATCATTGTTATTTTTTGGTCATTAGGGATTTATTTGTTTCCTTTTTGTAGGATTGAGAAGCTTTTTTCTCTGAAATCTGTTCGGGATAGATTTTATTTTACTATATTTGTATAAGGTACAGCGAATGTACCGATATTGTTCAATTTAAAAACTTAAATTATGAAAAAAATCTTTTTAATGTTGGTAGCGGCTCTCATGGTGGGAACGGCTACAGTGAATGCACAAATTTGGGGTGGTCAGTTGATACTCCGTGGTGGTTTTGCCGCTAACAATTTCAAGGGGGACAATACGAGAGGAATCGACATGTTGCCGGGGTATAATTTCAGCCTTGATTTTAATAAGAACTTCTATAAAGGAGCATATTGGAATACAGGCGTAATGTTTGGGACACGCGGGTTCGACGTAAACCATAGCGATGCCAAATTCCGTGCCCACAACTTCAATATTCCTCTTACGGTGGGTTATAAGTATAATCTGACGGATAACCTTGCGGTGGACGGCCGTTTCGGAGCTTTCTTCGGCGTGGATATGGCTGGAAAGATAGATGATGGGAACGGCGATGACGTGAAGATTGGAGATATTGAGGATTACAAGCGTTGCGACGGAGGTCTTATTATAGGAATGGGCGTGTGGTACAAACGAATTAATATAGACTACACCTTTAAGCGTGGGTTTGGAGAAGTATGGGAAGACGGTCCTGCAGGAGCCGTAAACCACATGATTCGTCTGGGTTACGCATTCTGATTTAGAATTAAAGAATATAGATGTTTTTGTTCTTTCTGCGGCTTGCGCTTGTGCGCAGGCCGCTTTTTTGTACCTTTGCGGAAAGTTTGGTTTAATGGAGGAGAGCGAAAGGATGACGAAAATTACTACGATCGTTTTTGATTTGGACGGTACGTTGCTTAATACGTTGGATGATTTGGCAGACAGTACGAATTATGCCCTGGCACAGTTCGGATTTCCTACGCGCAGTGTGGAGGAGGTGCGTCGTTTCGTGGGTAACGGAGTGCGCAAATTGATGGAACGCGCCGTACCTGCCGGTACGGATAGTGAAAGGTTTGAGGCTGTGTTCGACTGTTTTAAACGCTATTATGTGGAACATTGCATGGTGAAGACTGATTTATATCCGGGTGTTGCAGATTTGTTGCATGAACTGAAAACAGCCGGTTATAAGATTGCCATTGTGTCGAATAAACTGCAAGGCGGGGTGGATGAACTTTATCGTCATTATTTTCAGGATACGGTACAAGTGGCTGTAGGAGAACGTGCCGGCACACGTCGTAAACCGGCTCCCGACATGGTGGAAATCGCATTGCAGGAACTGGGGGTGGAAAAGGACGAAGCCGTTTACGTAGGAGACTCGGATGTAGATGTGGCTACGGCTGCCCATGCGGAGCTTCCGTGTATTTCTGTATTATGGGGTTTCCGCGACCGGGATTTCTTGGAACGAAACGGGGCCGTCCGTTTTGCGGACAGCCCTGCTGATATACTTGGTCTGTTGGAATCCATTTCCCGACTGTGAATCCTCCGGAAGTTGCAAAAGGAAACGGTATTCGTGGAAATATACCCTTCTGTTCTTTTGTTCTTCTGTCTGAAAGATGCCTCCTGAGGTAGTATGTCTTTCTGCTCTTTTGGCTAAAACGTAACTCCTCGGTAATATGTTTCCCTGTCTGAGCTCCCGGGTCAGTCCTCGAGCGAGTAGTCGATCGTTGTTACGACACGTACCTGTTTGATATAAGGTGTGTTCGGATCTCGGTTCTCGATGGAGAACTGTCCTTGGTAGGCGCGTTGTATGCTTCCCAAACTGCTTTCCGAGTCTTTGGCAAACTTTTCGGCAGCCGTACGTGCATTTTTGGTGGCCTCCTCTATCATCTTCGGTTTGATATCGTTGAGGCTCGTGTAATCGTATGTCACGTTGTAGCGGTAATCCCCGGAAACGATGGCTACTCCTTGTTTGAGCAGTTCGCTTTGTTCGTTGATGAGACCTCTCACCAAATCTACCTGCTTAGAGGTGACCGTGACGACCGTGGTTACATTGTAGCGGTAGGGTTGTACGGTCGTATTATAGCGTTCGGCTTTGGTGTCGATGATTTCCGGAGCGTTTACGCTGATTTCATTCTCCTTGACCCCTTTGCTTTTCAGGAATGCGATGATTTTTGCATTGGATTCCTCTATCTCATTATAAAGGGATACCATATCGTTTCCCAAGACTTTATAAGTCAGCGGCCACGTAACCTTATCGGCTTTTACTTCCATTTCGGCCAGTCCTTTGACGGTTACTACACGGCTGCGGGATGAAAACTCACTGAGGCCATTGCGTACAAATACGCCGGCCAATGACAGTCCTACGGCCAAGATAATGGCCTCTATTCTCCAATTCTTCATACGTTAAAGTTTTAATGAATACAATCGTAAGAAGCAAATATAGCTGATATGTGATGAATATGGCAAGAAGAAGTATGAAAAATCCTAAATACGCCCGAAACTTTATTTTCTTTCACTTTTGTTTGTGAGAAGATACGTTTATCCGTCAACTGTCTTTTTATGGTATGAAATATCCCATCTGTATTCCGACCTTGTTAGAAAGCCGGATACAGATGGGATTGTGGTGCATTGCGGAAGGTGTTTAATAGAGGTCTTCACCGAGTCCTCCGGCTCCACATATATCTATCGGAACCAATTCCATGAAGTCGAGGGTAAAGTCAGAGGTTTCACTACTGGTCAATACGGAGCGCAAGCGTACGGTGTGGTGGGTATTGGCTTTTACTTCCACAGTACATATCTTACGGCGCAGTAAGTTGCATGAATTATAATAAAGGGTACAATTACTTGCATTATATCTCGGAATATCGTTGCCGTCGTTACCGAAGAACACGCTCTTAGGCGCGCTATAGTAGCCGTTGTTTTTCATGATGCGCGCGTTTTCTTCCAGCTCTTCCGTTGTGTAAATACCGCTTGAGTTTTCATCTTTGTTTCTCCAGCCAGCCCACCCGTTGTAGAGACCGCCGATTCTTCCGTCGTTACCGAAGATGCGCATGTCCATGGGGAGGCCTTGGGGGATACCGTCTACGTAGACTTGTCCGATGCCGCGAGATTCCAAGGCTGTATAGCCCAAGCGTAGCTCGTACGTGCCGGGTGGGACGTTTGGTAGCCGGAACGTTACGTCGTAACTTGTTCCTAAAATACCTACTACGTCTCCTCCCATATTGGACCATTGGATGATAGGGCGCTCTAAGAAAAATATGGTATTTTCACCAAATGTTACGTTGTCCAAATATCCGGGTGGAAGATACCAGTTGTGTCCTCCGCCTTCTGTTCCTTCTTCGCTATTGTCTCCGGCATTGTATCCTTGTGTGGGATTGCCGCAAAGGCGGATGTTGTTGGTGGTGAGTTCGGGCCAAAGAGTCAGTACATCTATGCGTATACGCGTGTTCATCACTTGGTTGCGCATAGTCTGGTCGTAAGCCAGAACATCGTCCACGTAATAATACGCTACGTTTAGTGAGAAATTGTCGGCATTTTCAGGGATTGTCAGATGTGCCCCTCTGATACGTTCGTAATTGTTGTAAACACACGCTTCGCTGTGGTTGATGTAGAAGTCGCGTTCGTATTCCACTGATGGATCGATTGTACGATATACTTTTTCCAGTTTGATGGTGGAGAAATCGAGTAGCGTGCTAATCCATTCCGTGGGGTCAGCGTAGGCTGTGTAGATTTGCCAGCAGTTGATGAGTTTGGCCGTACTGGTGAACAATCGGTCTAGGATATGATAGGAGAGGAACATGTTTAGCGGGTTATGTCTGCTTTTCAGAGAGGTTTTGTTCCAATACAGTTCTTTGTATGTTTTACCGGTAGCGGGATCTGTCTTATCCAGTCCGAAGATGCTGGCGGAAGTGTAGTCTGCGTACTTTTCTGCGGCCAGGTCGTATAGAGCATCTATCTTTTGGTCCATGGTCATACTTTCATTGAAACGCTCCCCATATTTTTCGTAAAGGACTTTATCGGGTACGATAAGGAGGGTAAAACCTGTGTATCGGTGGTCCGGTCGTTTGCCTATGTAATCTTCATTACCGATACGCATACTTTGGGTGAAAGGGGCATAGTTGTTCTTCCATACTTCGTAGTCATCGTCACGGTAACGTGACAGAGAATCGAGCAATGCAGTCCGCTTGAGGGCTTCGTAGAAGATTGTGAAATCTTTGTGGTTCTCGTCTAAGAGACTGGAGCCCAGGCTCGTGTTGGGTACTATCACTTTGTCCACGGGATGTACGACCCCGTTTTCCACGGAGTCGTTTTTCAATTCGTTGATGATGGCGGCACGCCGGTTGATGACGCTGAGCGTCATGCCGTTGGCATCAACTGTGTCACCATTCGTTACGATAATTACGGGTAGGTCGAGTTGATTGCTCTCCTGATGGGTTTCAGCAAGATTGTATGTGTATAGAGTTCGTTCCACCAGGCAGGCTTTAACGAGCGTGTCGCAGAACGAAGCAGGTATATCTTCAACGGATGTATATCCTCTCTCTTTCAGGAAGTCTTCTACTCCGGAGTTTACGGGAGGAAATAGTGTCCGCGCTCCGCGGCTTGCCAGCAAGTCCATTCTTCCGGCTCGTTCTACGATTCGCCTGAATTGGCTGAAATCTTCATGGTTCTTCAAAAAGTCGCTCATCATTTCTCCGGTGAAGGTGTAGTAGCTTTCGGCTGAGAGGTCATCATTGCAACTGGTGGACAGACTCATTTGCATGACCAATAACAAGATGGTGCAAACAGACAGCCAAGATTTGAATTTGTTTTCCATAATCTTGAAATATTAAAATTAGATACATATAGTTTTAACATCTTACTATATGCAAAAGTATAAAAACGCTTTTGGGACTGATAGGATAATATTATCTAAAACATGGATAATAAATGCAAAAATAAAATGGCTATGTGGTTAGGGAGAATAAACTTTTTAATAACATAAAAGCCGTGCGCTTACGATGGAAAGTCGTAAGGGCGCACGGCATATTGCTCGTTTGTCTACAGAAATACTATTGGGTGCCTTTTCAGTAGGTCCGCTTTTGACAAATGCCTGCGGGCTTGGATTTCTGGTTTGCTAATAGAGGTCTTCACCAAGTCCTCCGGCTCCACATATATCTATCGGAACCAGTTCCATATAATCGAGGACGAAGTTTCCGCTTTCACTGCTTGAAAGCACGGAACGCAAACGTATGGTATGATGGGTGTTTGCTTTTACTTCCACGTTACAGATTTTACGACGCATCAAATCGTTCTGGTTATAATGAGTTACACAGACACTTGCACTGTATCTTGGTGCGTCGGTTCCGTCGTTATTGTAGAACGCACCCTTGGGACCGCTGTAGTATCCGTTATTCTTCATGACACGTGCGTTTTCTTCCAATTCCTCAGAAGTATAGATACCGCTGGAGTTTTCTTCTTTGTTTCTCCAGCCTTTGAAGCCGTTGTAAAGACCGCCGACTCTTGCGTCGCTGGGGCCGTATCGCATATCTATAGGGATACCTTGAGGTACGCCGTCCACATAAACCTGTCCGATTCCGCGGTCGGCCAAGGCACAATAACCTAAACGCAACTCGTAGGTACCGGGAGGTACGTTCGGCAGTCGGAAGGTCACGTCGTAACTCGTACCTAAAACACCTAATACGTCTCCATGCAAACTCGACCAATATACGATGGGGCGCTGTATGAAGAATGTGGTGTTTTCGCTGAATGTGGCATTCTTTAAGTAACCAGGCGGGAGATAATAATTGTAACCTCCGGCTTCGGTTCCGTCTTCGCTGTTATCTCCGGCATTGTATGCTTGCGTAGGATTACCGCACAGACGGATGTTGTTGTTGGTCAGTTCCGGCCACAACGTCATAAAGTCGATTCGCATACGGGTGTTCATGACTTTGGTACGCATGGTCTGGTCGTAGGCCAACACATCGTCTACGTAGAAATAAGCTACATTCAACGAGAAGTTGTCGGCGTTTTCAGGAGTCGTCAGATGAGCACCGCGGATACGTTCATCGTTGTTGTATGCGCTGGCATGACTATGATTGATATAGTAATCACGTTCGTATTCTACCGCAGGATCGATTGTACGGTAAACCCGTTCCAATTTCATTGTAGAGAAGTCCAGCATGGTTCCGACCCATTCCGTCGGGTCGAGATAAGCTGTATTGACTCCCCAGCAGTTTACCAGCTTGGCCGTACTGGTGAACAATCGGTCGAGGATATGGTAAGACAGGAACATGTGCAAGGGGTTGTATTGGCTCTTCAAAGAAGACTTGTTCCAATAAAGTTCTTTGTATGTCTTTCCTTCTTTAGGATCCACTTTGTCCAGTCCGAAGATGCTGGCGGAAGTATTGTCGCTATATTTTTCTACAGCCAAGTCATACAAGGCGTCGATCTTTTCATCCATGGTCATGCTCTCGTTGAAACGGTCGCTGTATTTCTCGTAAAGTACTTTGTCGGGTACGATGAGAAGCGTGAAACCGCTATACCGATGATCGGGACGTTTGCCCACATAATTCTCGTTTCCGATACGCATGCTTGGCGTGAAAGCGGCATAATTGTTTTTCCACTCTTCGTAGCCGTCATCGCGGTAACGCGACAAGGAATCAAGCAGGGCTGTTCTCTTGAGGGCTTCATAGAAGATGGTGAAATCTTCGTGGTTCTCATCCAAAAGGCTGGCTCCCAGACTGGTGTTGGGTACTAAAACTTTGTCTACAGGATGTACTACTCCGTTTTCCACAGAGTCGTTTTTCAATTCGTTGATGATGGCGGCACGCCGGTTGATGACGGTCAATACCATTTGGTTGGCATCTACAGTGTCTCCGTTTGTCACCATAATCAGGGGCAAATCCAACTGGTTGCTTTCCTGATGTGTCTCAGAGAGATTGTAGGTGTACAACGTTCGTTCTATAAGACAGGCTTTTACCAACGTGTCGCAAAAAGAGGCCGGAATGTCTTCGACAGAGGCGTATCCTTTTTCTTTTAGGAAAGCTTCCACTCCGGAGTTTACGGGTGGGAATAGTGTGCGTGCTCCCCGGCTGGCCAATAAGTCCATTCTTCCGGCTCGCTCTACGATGCGTTTGAACTGGCTGAAATCTTCACGGTTCGCCAAAAAATCACTCATCATTTCACCGGTGAAAGTGTAGTAACTGTCGGCCGCAAGGTCGTCGTTACAGCTTGTGAGAATTCCACCCTGTCCTATTAAAAAGAGGATGGCGCAGATACATGGGGTAATTTTGGATAGGTACTTCATGGATCGAATAGTTTTATTAGGTTAATTCTATTTGTTTTCCGAATGCAAATGTACTAAAGAAATATATATAATATTCATTTTTCCTGTTAAAAATGGAATTGCCTCCTAAAAAAGCAAAAAAAGCCTATCCTCCATTGTCAATAATGGAGGGTAGGCAGGTCGGTGTACCCTTGTGGCGGGCGGCAACGGCTTCGTAGGGGGCGTCAATAAAGGTCTTCTCCGAGACCTCCGGCTCCGCAAATGTCTATCGGGACTAACTCCATGTAATCAAGCGTGAAGTTTCCGCTTTCGCTACTGGTGAGTACGGAACGTAAGCGTATGGTATGGTGGGTGTTGGGCTTGACTTCCACATTGCATATTTTACGACGCATCAAGTTGTCTTGGTTATAGTAAATGGTACAAGTGTTTGCGCTGTATCTCGGTGCGTCATTTCCGTCATTTCCATAGAATACGCTTTTGGGGCCGCTATAGTAGCCGTTGTTCTTCATTACACGGGCATTTTCTTCCAGTTCTTCTGTGGTGTAAATACCGCTGGAGTTTTCTTCTTTGTTTCTCCAACCTTTTCCTCCATTGTAAAGTCCGCCAACTCTTGAGTCGCCCGCACTGTAACGCATGTCCATGGGGATTCCCTGTGGAATGCCGTCTACGTAGACTTGGCCGATGCCGCGGTCCACTAAAGCACAGTACCCCAGACGGAGTTCATAAGTGCCGGGAGGTACATTCGGTAGCCGGAACGTTACGTCATAGCTTGTTCCTAATATGCCTAAAACGTCTCCCCCCATGTTGGACCAATATACGATGGGGCGTGATATAAAGAATGTGGTATTGTCGCTGATAGACACGTTCTTCAGGTAGCCAGGCGGAAGGTAATAATTGTAGCCTCCGGCTTCGGTGCCGTCTTCGCTGTTGTCGCCACTGTTGTAGGCTTGCGTAGGATTACCGCATAGGCGGATGTTGTTGTTGGTAAGTTCCGGCCACAGGGTCATGAAGTCAATGCGCAAACGTGTGTTCATTACCTTGTTACGCATAATTGGGTCATAAGCCAGAACATCGTCCACGTAATAATACGCTACGTTTAATGAGAAATTGTCTGCATTTTCAGGAGTTGTCAGATGTGCCCCTCTGATACGTTCATAGTTGTTGTAGGTACACGCTTCGCTGTGGTTGATATAGAAATCCCGTTCATATTCCACTGCGGGGTCAATCGTACGGTACACCTTTTCCAGTTTGACGGCAGAGAAGTCGAGCATCGTGCCCACCCATTCTGTCGGGTCTGCATAGGCTGTATTGATTTGCCAGCAGTTGATGAGCTTGGCCGTGCTGGTGAACAGGCGGTCAAGGATATGGTAGGAGAGGAACATGTTCAACGGGTTATGCCTGTTCTTCAGGGAATTTTTGTTCCAATACAGTTCTTTGTATGTTTTACCGGTAGCGGGATCTGTCTTATC